>Ga0207693_10000490_pt1 | contig 35741 bp, 38 predicted proteins | sample LARL81metaG_FD_184347 | JGI IMG/M metagenome (GOLD analysis project Ga0207693, IMG submission 184347) | Corn, switchgrass and miscanthus rhizosphere microbial communities from Kellogg Biological Station, Michigan, USA - LAR L8-1 metaG... | ecosystem: Host-associated > Plants > Roots >... | reverse complement strand
TGGCGGAGAGGGTGGGATTCGAACCCACGAACACCCGTTGAGATGTTACTGGAATTCCAGTCCAGCGCCTTCGACCGCTCGGCCACCTCTCCGATCAACAACTTACGCGGGCTTTGGCGAATGAGCCTGAGTCCGCCCGGCCCTCAAAAAAGGCGGCGAATGATAAAGCATGCCGGCGGGGCCCGCACGTCGGTTGCGGGCCGGTTCAGGCCTGCGGCGCCGGGGCGGGCTTGGCCACCTTGAAGGACGGGGGCTGGTCCAGGCACGGGTCTTTCTCGGTGCGGGGCGGGGGGGCGGGCTCATTCAGCGTGGGGAGCTTGAGCATCCCGCTGGTGTCGAGGGCCGTCAGACCGGCCGGGATCTGCAGCGGCGCGCCGGTCTTGGCCGACATGTAGGGCTGTGGCTTGTGACAGGAATTGACGCCGCGCAGGGACTTGCAGCCGCTCAGGAGCAGGCCGACGGCTGCCAGACACAGGACCGCGACGCGAAACTTCATCATTTTCAAGGACACCTCATGATTCATTGCTCCCCGCCGGGGCCGTTATACCCCAGCAGGCCGGCCGCCCGGGCAGCCGTCAGCACGCTGGCCCGGTATTCCTCGGCCAAGGGAGTCAGCGGCAATCTTACCCCAGCACCGATCAGACCCATCTGTGCCAGCAGCCATTTCACCGGGATCGGATTCGCCTCGAGGAACAGGTCGCGGTGCAAGGCGGCCAGCCCCTTGTCCAGCGCCTGCGCGCGCGCCTCATCGCCCGCCAGCGCTGCGGCAACCATCTCAGACATCAGCCGGGGCGCAACGTTCGCGGTCACCGAGATGACGCCCCGGGCGCCAGCGCCGATGGCCTCGCGCGCCGTCGCATCATCGCCGCTCAGAATCACAAAGCCAGGACCGCAGGCGGCGGCGAGCTCGCGGATCCGCGCAGCCTCGGGGACGGCCTCCTTGACCCCGGCGATACCCGCAACGCGCGCAAGGCGCGCCACGGTGGCCGGCTTCATGTCCACCGCAGTCCGCGCGGGCACGTTGTAGAGCACGAGCGGCTTGCCGGCCGCGGCCTGTGCGGTGGCGGCAAAATGCTGGTACAGCCCCTCCTGCGACGGGCGGTTGTAGGCGGGTGTCACGAGCAGCAGGGCATCGACGGGCAACTGCGCCAGCCAGCGCACCCGCGCCACCGTGCCCGCGGTGCTGCTGGTCCCGGCACCGGCGATCACCGCCATGTGCGGCTGCGCGCGCGCGCACGCGCGCAGCGTGAGCTCGCGCAGCTCGGCCTCTTCCAGCGTCGCCGACTCACCGGTGGTGCCACCAACCACGATGCCGCTCGTGCCGTGGGCGGCGTGAAAGTCAATGAGCTTCGCCCAGGCGTCGTAGTCGATGCCGCCGTCCGGGCGCAGGGGCGTCACGATGGCAACCAGGCTGCCTGAGAACATGGATTTTTTGCGCGCTCGCGGGGGAAGCACGGGATGTTACGAGTGGAACTCGCATCGAAGCAAGCACCGCGGCCGCGCCGCCGCGGCAGGGTCGCGCTCGTTGCCGGCTCCCGGTACACTCGGCTACGCAAAACGGACAGCACACGCGAACGCCAACCTACAGATGAAGCAGCACCTGGCCGTGTCGGCGATCGGCAGCGACCGCACGGGAATGGTCCATGAGCTGACCCGCGTGATCAGCGAGTCCGGCGGCAATATCAGCGAAAGCCGCATGGCGAGCCTCGGTACCGAGTTCGCGATGCTGCTGCTGGTATCGGGCAACTGGCACGCGCTCGCGAAGCTCGAGACCGAGCTCAAGCGTCTCGCCGAGACCAATAGCCTCAGCATCCACCTGAAGCGCACCGAGCCGCGCACGGCGCGCACCGACATGCTGCCGTACTCGATCGACGTCGTGTGCCTGGACCAGAGCGGCATCGTCTCGGGGCTGTCCGGCTTCTTCGCCACCCGCGGTATCGATATCGCGGAGGTCTCCACGCGCAGCTACCCCGCCGCCCACACCGGCGCCCCGATGTTCGCCGTGCAGATGATCGTGAACGTGCCGAGCCGCATCCACGTCGCCCACCTGCGCGAGGAGTTCATGGAGTTCTGTGATTCCTTGAATCTGGATGCCATCCTTGAGCCGGTAAAATCCTGATAGCGAGATGTCCAAGATAAAAGCTGGGAGCAAAGTGCCGCAGTTCTCGCTGCCGATGACGGGCGGGGGCACGTGGAGCCTGAAGGATGCCGCAGGCAGCAAACTGGTGATCTACTTCTACCCGCGGGACATGACCTCCGGTTGCACCCGCGAATCGCAGGACTTCCGCGACCTGCAGCGGGCATTCCGCAAGGCCGGAACGCTGATCGTCGGGGTGTCGCGCGATTCGGTCGCCTCGCACGACAAGTTCGCAGCGAAGGAATCCCTGCCCTTCCCGCTGCTGGCGGATACGGACGAGAAGGTCTGCAAGCTGTTTGATGTCATCAAACAGAAAAGCCTTTACGGCAGAAAGTACCTGGGGGTGGAGCGCAGCACGTTCCTGCTGGATGCCAGCGGGCAGCTGCGGCACGAGTGGCGCAAGGTAAAAGTGCCCGGTCACGCGGAGGAAGTACTTGAAGCAGCGCAGCGTATATGAACCCGGTCCCACGGCAGCCTCGGGCGAAGCACGCGAAGTGAAGGGCCGCTCACGCGCCGGGCGGCGCCTGTTCGTGCTCGACACGAACGTGCTGATGCACGACCCGGCGGCGATCTTCCGCTTCGAAGAGCACGACGTGTACCTGCCGATGGTGGTGCTCGAGGAACTCGACGCCCACAAGAAGGGCCTGTCGGAGGCCTCGCGCAACGTGCGCCAGGTGAGTCGCTTCCTCGACGACATGATGCGCGATGTCACCAAGGAACAGATCGACAAGGGCCTGCAGCTGCCGAGCGGTTACTCGGGCAACCACGGCAAGAAACCCTCCACCGGGCGCCTGTACTTCCAGACGCGGCAGCTCTCGAGCACGCTGCCCGAGGGCCTGCCCGGCCACGGCGGCGACAACATCATCCTGGCCCAGACGCTGGCGCTGCAGACCGAGCACAAGGAGGCCCGCGTCATCCTGGTGTCCAAGGACATCAACCTGCGCATCAAGGCCGCCGTGCTCGGCGTGCATGCCGAGGACTACTACAGCGACAAGACCCTCGAGGACGCCGACGTCCTCTACAACGGCATGGCGCCGCTGCCGCAGGACTTCTGGGAGAAGCACAGCAAGGACATGCGCTCGTGGAAGGACGCCGAGCGTACTTTCTACGAGGTCACAGGCCCCGCGGTGCACGAGTGGCAGCCCAACGAGGGGCTGTACGAGGACACCCCGCAGGGCATCGAGGGCATCGTGCGCCGGATCAATGGCGCCACGGCGACCATCGAACTCACGCGCGACTACCGCAACGAGCGGCACAACGTCTGGGGCGTCACCGCCCGCAACCGCGAGCAGAACTTCGCCCTCAACCTGCTGATGGACCCGGAGATCGACTTCGTCACGGTGCTCGGGCCGGCGGGCACCGGCAAGACGCTGCTCGCACTCGCCGCCGGGCTCATGCAGACGCTCGAGACCAACCGCTTCGTCGAGATCATCATGACGCGCGTCACCATCCCGCTCGGGGAGGACATCGGCTTCCTGCCCGGGACCGAGGAGGAGAAGATGGAGCCCTGGATGGGGGCGCTCATGGACAACCTGGAGGTGCTCACCGGCTCGCAGGAGGGGGGCAACTGGGGACGCGCGGCGACCAATGACCTGCTGCGCAACCGCATCAAGATCCGCTCGCTCAATTTCATGCGCGGGCGCACCTTCCTGAATCGCTTCCTGATCCTCGATGAGGCGCAGAACCTCACGCCGAAGCAGATGAAGGCCCTCATCACGCGCGCCGGTCCCGGCACCAAGCTGGCCTGCCTGGGCAACATCGCGCAGATCGACACCCCGTACCTGTCGGAAATGACCTCCGGGCTCACCTACGCGGTGAACCGCTTCCGCGGCTGGGCGCACTCAGGACACATCACCCTGGTGCGCGGGGAGCGCTCGCGACTGGCCGACTTCGCGTCCGACATTCTCTAGGTGTACTCTTGGGTGTCCGAAGGCTGCGGACGCGCTTGTAAGCGTCTGTAAACGTAGGGAAACTTAAGACCGTCCAGCGCGGTCAGACCGTACCATGCGCTCCCTCCTCGTATTCGCGGTTGCGGCCTTCCTCACGGCCACCGGCGCGGCGTTCGCCGCCGAGCCGCCCGCGTCCAAGCCGATTGTCCTGGGCCTGCCCACGGCCGGCTCGGACCTGCCGGACATGGGCAGTCCGTCGGCGGCGATAATCTCCCACACCGATGAGTACCGCCTGGGCGCCATGGTGGCGCGCGAGCTGCGCGACCAGAACGCGCTCATCGAGGATCCGGAGATCAACGAGTACCTGCAGACGATCGGCCAGCGCCTCGCCGCGCAGAGCGCCGACGGCGGGCGCGACTTCCAGTTCTTCGTCATCAAGGACCCCTCAATCAACGCCTTCGCCGTGCCCGGCGGGTTCGTGTTCCTGCACGAGGGCCTGGTGCTCGCGACCACCACCGAGTCGGAACTGGCGAGCGTCATGGCGCACGAAATTGCGCACGTCACGCAGCACCACATCGCCCGCCAGATCCGCGCCCAGGGCCAGCAGAGCATGGCCTCCGCCGCGGCCATCCTCGCGGCCATCCTGCTCGGCGCCATCGGCGGCGGCCAGGCGCTGGAGGGCGGCATCGCGGCCGCCCAGGGTCTGGCGGTTCAGCAGCAGATCAATTTCACGCGCGACAATGAGATGGAGGCTGATCGCGTCGGAATTGGCTACCTCGCCGGCGCCGGCTACGACGCCAACGCCATGGGCGGCTTCTTCGAGACCATGAGCCGCCACGAGGGTCTGGCGGCCACCTACATCCCGGCGATGCTCATCGATCACCCGGTGACCACCGACCGCATCGCCGAGGCGCGGGCGCGCGCGGCGCAATTCCCGCCGCGCACCGAGCACGACTCGCAGAGCTATGAGCTCATCCGTGAACGGGTGCGGGTGCTCACCACCAGCGCCGACATAGATCTCGCGGACCGCTACGAGCGCAAGATCGCGCGCGGGGATGCGGATCTTGCCGATCGTTACGGCTATGCGCTGACTCTCCTGCAGAGCAACCGCGCCGGCGAGGCCGTCAAGGTGCTGACGCCGCTGGTGCAGCAGCACGAGACCCTGACACTGCTGCACGTGGCGCTGGCGCAGGCGCAGGCCAAGGCCGGGCACACCAAGGAGGCGCTGGCGACCTTTGCGCGCTCCGCGGAGCTGTTCCCGCGCAACGTGCCGGTGACGGTGCGCTATGCGGAAACCCTCATGTCCGTGGGCCGCGCCAACGATGCGCACAATATGCTGCTCGACCTGTTCAACAACGTGCCGCCGAGCCCCGACCAGATCCGCCTCACCGCGCTCGCCGCGAGCGCCGCCGGTGATGCCGGCGATGCCTACTACTACATGGGCGAGTACCAGATCTCCGGCGGCGATCTGAACCTGGCGGCGCAGCAGCTCACCCTCGCCCTCGCCTCCCCGCACATCACCCAGATCCAGCGCCAGCGCTACCAGGCGCGCCTGGATGAGGTGCGCGATGTGCTGATCTCCACGCGCAAGCGCCAGCTGACCGAAAACGGCGACCAGGGGCAGCAGCCCTCCGGGCACCGTGGCGGCAGCTACCACTAACCCCGCCGCCTGAGCCGGGGGTACCCCGCCGCCCCGCGGCTACGCGCGTTGCGGCTGTTACAATGCGCGCGAACTGTCCCAAGCTGAGCCTATGCGCACGACCACGCGGACCCTCCTCCTGTGCCTATGTGTTCTGTTCACCTGCGGCTGCGCGAGCCTGCCACCGGGCACGACCCGCAGCCCGCGCGATCCGTGGGAGCGCATGAACCGCGGCACCTACAAGTTCAACCACGGCATCGACCGGGCGGTGCTCAGGCCTGTCGCCAAGGGCTACGCCCGCGTTGTGCCGCAGTTCATGCAGACCGGGGTACACAACTTCTTCACCAATCTCACCTATCCGAAGGTGATGATTAACGACCTGCTGCAGGGACAGCTGGATGCCTTCGGCAATGACGTGGGCCGCTTCGTCGCCAACACCACGATCGGCATCGGCGGCCTGTTCGATCCGGCGACGCCGATGGGGCTCGAGCGCAATGACCGCGACTTCGGCCAGACGTTCGGAAAGTGGGGGATCAAGAGCGGGCCCTACCTGGTGCTGCCGCTCTTTGGTCCCTCCGATGCGCGTGACAGCGTGGGCCTGGGGCTGGAGTACTTCACCGACCCGCGCTACTTCGTGCGCAACAGCTACGTGACCTGGCCGCTGTGGGCGCTGGGCCTGGTGCGCACGCGCGCCGAGCTGCTCTCGCTCGACAGCACCATCGACAGCGCCTATGACCCGTACGCGCTGGTGCGCAACGCCTACCTGCAGCACCGCGACTTCAAGGTGAACGGCGGACAGGGAACCCAGGAACAGGACGAGCAGGAGCAGAAGCTGTTCGAGGAAGCGGCGCAGGATACGGATACGCCGGCGCCGCCGGCCAAGCCGCAGGGCTCAGCGCCACCGCCCCCGCCGCCCGAGCAACCGCCCCCGCCGCCGCGCTAGCGCCCCCGCGCCTAGACGCCGCGCCCCAAGAGCTCTTCAACGTCGCTGATGCGCGCGAGTGCGACCACGCCCTGCGGCAGGGCGAGAAACTGCAGCGAGCGGCCGGCAAGCTTGGCCGCGGCGAGCCAGTCGAGCAGCACCGCCAGCCCCGCACTGTCTGTCGGGCCGAGCCCGGCAAAGTCGATCTGCAGCCGCTGCGGTGCATCCGCGGCGTCGAGCACGGAAAGCCCTGCCAGGCGCGCCAGGCGTGCGCTCGCGAAGGTCAGGGATCCGGAGGCCGCAAAGCGACCGTCCGCCGCCGCGGACAGGCTGAAGGCGCTGGCGGCCGGCAGGCTCACTTGGTCTGCTGCTTGCCGATTGATTCGGGCTTCTCCCCCGACTCCAGGCGCTTGATCACCGAATCGATGCCCTGGTTGGCGATCTGCGGACCGAAGTCCTCGCGATAGCTGTTGACGTAGCTGATGCCGTCGATGACGACATCCCACGCCTTCCAGCCCTCGGGGCTCTTGCGCATGTAATAGTTCACCGAGACGCGGTCGCCGTTGCTGCGCTTGACTTCGGTGCGCACCGTGGCGCGCGTGGCATCCGCTTCCGGCTTGCTCGGGAAGATCTTGAGCCGGTCGGCGGTGAAATCGACGATCGCCGAGCCGTAGTTGGTGAGCAGCGAGTGGTAGAAGGCATCGACGAAGCGCTTGCGCTGCTCCGGCGTCGCGGTGCGCCAGTACTGCCCGAGCACCAGGCGCGCGGCGAACTCCGTGTCGAAGTGCGGCAGCAGGTACTTGTTGACGAGCTGTTCGACCCTGGCGGGGTCCTTGCGATAGCCGTCGCGGTCCTTGTCCAGCTCCGCCAGCATGCTCTGGGCGGCGTTCTGTACCACTTCGGTGGGCCCGTTCGGGTCGGCGGCCGCCGGCGCGGCGGGCGCCTGCGCAAGCGCGGCGTGGGAGATGAACCACACGATGGCCAGGAGCGTTGCGTATCTCATTTCTTCGACTCCGATTTGCTCTGCGTGTCTTGCGGCGCGGCGCTATCGCCGTTGCTGCCCTTGCTGCTGTAGTTGGCGAAGAACTTGTTGATCAGGCTCTCGAGCACGATCGCCGACTGTGTCTGCTCGATCACGCTGCCGTTCTTCAGGTAAACATCATCGCCGCCGGGGCTCAAGCCGATGTACTTGCCGCCGAGCAGCCCCTGCGTCTGGATGGACGCGAAGCTGTCATCCGGTATCTGGTTGAACTGATCATCAATGCGCATGCCGACTTCGGCCTTGTACACCTTTGAGTTGTAACGGATCGCAGTCACTTCCCCCACCCGTACGCCGGACATCGTTACCTGCGAACCGACCTTCAGGTCGCCGATGTTGTCGAATTGCGCTGTCACGCCGTAAGTCTTCTTGGCGCTGGCGACCTTGATGCCGCTCGAGGGCAGCTGGGTGGTGAGGAACAAAAGCGCCGCGAATCCGAGCAGCACGAACATTCCGGTTCCGATCTCAAGGGTTCGATTGGGGCGCATAGCAATAAGTGTCCTTCTACAGGAACAGGGCCGTCAGCACGTAGTCCAGCAGCAGTATCAGCACCGACGAGGTGACCACGGTGCGGGTGGTCGCGAGCCCGACGCCGGCGGCGGTGGGCTCGGCGTTGTAACCCTCATACACCGCCACCAGGCTGCAGGCGATGCCGAACACCAGGCTCTTCACCAGCCCCTCGTTCACATCGCGCAGCGCGACCGCGGCCTGGGTCTGCGACCAGAAGACCCCTGAGTCGATGCGCATCAGCGCCACGCCGATCAGCTGGGCGCCAAAGAGCCCGATGACGCCGAAGATCGCCGCCAGCAGCGGCATGGCGATCACACCCCCGAGGAAACGCGGCGCCGCCACGTAGCGCAGCGGATCAACTGCCATGATTTCCATCGCCGTGAGCTGGTCCGTGGCGCGCATGAGCCCGATCTCGGAGGTAAGCGCGGTGCCGGCGCGCCCGGCGAAGAGCAGCGCCGTGATCACCGGCCCGAGCTCGCGCAGCAGTCCGAGCGCGGCGGCGCTGCCGAGCACGTCCTCGGAGCCGAAACGCTGCAGCAGCTGGTAGCCCTGCAGGCCGAGCACCATGCCGACGAACAAGCCCGAGAGCATGATGATGATGAGCGAGCGGGCCCCGGTGTTGTAGATCTGGGCGATGATCAGGCCCGGGCGCGCCAGTGCCGGCGCGCACTGCCCGAGCAGGCGCACCAGAAAGAGCGCCGTGGCTCCGAGGCGCCGCACGCCCTCGATCAGGATGCCGTTGGGCATCACGCCTCCGCCAGCAGCTGCGCAAGGTAGTCGGGAGCCGGGTAGTGAAAGGCCACCGGGCCCTCTTCACTGCCGGTCATGAACTGGCGCACCGCGGCGGAGTCGCTCGCGCGCAGCTGCGCGGGCACGCCGGCCGCCGCCACGCGGCCGCCCGAGAGCAGGTAGCTGTCATCGGCAATCGCGGCCAGTTCCTTGACGTCGTGCGAGACCACGATGCTCGTGATGCCGAGCGCCTGGTTCATCTGCTTGATGAGCCGCTGGATCACCCCGAGCGAGATCGGATCGAGGCCCACGAACGGCTCGTCGTAGATGAGCAGTTCCGGGTCCATGACAATGGCGCGCGCCAGCGCCACGCGCCGCGCCATGCCGCCGGAGAGTTCGGCGGGCATGAGTTCGGCCGCGCCGCGCAGGCCCACGGCCTGCAGCTTGGTGAGCACCAGCTTGCGCAGCAGCACTTCGGGCAGGTCGGTGTGTTCGCGCACCGGGAAGGCGACGTTTTCGAACACGTTAAGATCGCTCAGCAGCGCGCCGTTCTGGAACAGCATCCCCATGCGCTGGCGCAGCGCGTAGATCGCGTCGCTGCCCTGGGTGGCAAGGTTGGCGCCGAAGACGGACACCTCGCCCCGCTGGGCGCTGATCTGCGCGGTGATCAGCCGCAGCAGCGTGGTCTTGCCGGTCCCCGAGGGGCCCATGATCGCCGTGATGCGACCGCGGCGCACGTTCAGGTCGAGGCCGGTGAAGATCGGCCGGCCGCCGATCGCGTAGTGAACGTCGCGCACGTCGACGAGCGTATCCGCCGCAGACGCGGCGGAGCCCACGGGCGCAGGGCCTGAGCTGCTCACGCTGACGGGCGGCGGCTCCCTCAGGCTGCCTGACTTTCCATCTCGGCGGTGTACCGCCCGGCGGCGGCCAGCCCGTTGAGCCGGGCGCGCTTGGCGAAGGCGCGCTGTCCGGCCGCGTAGTTCGCGGCGGATCCGCTCCAGCTCTTCAGCGCGTCATCCTGCAGCGCGCGCCCGTAGCTGAAGGTCAGCGCCCAGGGCTGCGGCCCGAGCTTGTTCATGAGCCCCAGGTGCAAGGTGGCGTCCTGCGAGGACTGCCCGCCGGAGAGAAAGGCAATGCCCGGCACCGCCGGCGGCACGTGGCGGCGCAGCGTGCGCAGCGTCGCCTCGGCCACGATCTCAGGTCCGGCGCGGTGGGCGGCCTTCTTGCCGGCGATCACCATGTTGGGCTTGAGCACCATGCCCTCGAGCAGCACCTTGTGCTCGAAGAGCTCGCGGAACACGGTTTCCAGCACGAGGTTCGTCACCTCCTCGCAGCGCTCGATCGGGTGCGCCCCGTCCATCAGCACTTCCGGTTCGACGATCGGCACGATGCCGTTTTCCTGGCACAACGCCGCGTAGCGCGCCAGCGCGTGCGCGTTGGCCTTGATCGCGAACCAGGAAGGAATGTGCTCGGCGATGTCGATGACGCCGCGCCACTTGGCGAACAGCGCCCCGAGCGCGCGGTACTCGATGAGGCGCTCGCGCAGGCCGTCCAGGCCCTCGGTGATCGTCTCGCCGGGGAAGCCGGCCAGCGGCTTCGCGCCCGAGTCGACCTTGATCCCGGGGATGATGCCCTGCTGCTTCAGGTACTGCGGGAACGGCGTACCGTCCTTGGTTTTCTGGCGCAGGGTCTCATCATAGAGAATGACGCCGCTCACGGACTCGGCGGCGGCCGGCGCGGTGAACAGCATCTCGCGGTAGGTGCGGCGGTGCTCCTCGGTCGACTCCAGTTTGATGCCGTCGAAGCGCTTCTTGATGGTGCCGGTGCTCTCGTCCGCGGCAAGGATGCCCTTGCCCTTGGCCACCATGGCGCGTGCCACGTGCATCAGCTCAGTCGCATTCATCGTTACCTTCCTCCGCAAAGGGACCCCGGGGTCGCTTCCTGCGCAGCCCAACCGCGCCAGACGCCGGGTGTCGTGAATAACCCCCCAAAAACGGGGCCGCCAAGGATAGCAAATCGGCCCCCCGCCCGGCCCCTGCCGGCGCTTGGTTCCGGGGGCAATCAGTACTAAAATAGTCCTAGTTTGACGAGGGTACCCCATGCTGCGTATCAGCCGCCTGACCGACTATGCGACCGTGATTCTCGCGGCCCTCGCCGGCGAGCCTGCGCGCGTACAGACCGCCGCGGCGCTCGCCGAGCAGACCCATATCGCCGCGCCCACGGTGAGTAAGCTCCTGAAGCAGCTGCAGCGCTCAGGCTTGGTGGTCTCCACCCGCGGGCTGCACGGGGGATATCACCTCGCCCGTCCCCCGGCGCAGATCAGCGCGGCGGCGATCCTTGATGCCCTGGAAGGACCGGTCGCCCTCACCGACTGCTCCGCCGGCCACGGCTACTGTGAGATCGAGGACAGCTGCCGCGTCGGGCGGGTGTGGCAGCGCCTGAACCTCGCCATCCGCCGCTCGCTGAACGATGTGAGTCTTGCGCAGCTGGCGGGCCTGGAGGCTGCCCCCGCGCGCCTGCCGACGCTTGAGCGCGAAATGAAGGCGGTCGGCAGCCGCACCCCGGTGCGCTCATGAGTGAATCGGCAAACGACACCAACCGGGAGCTGCAGTCCCTGATCGGCCGCGGCTACCAGCACGGCTTCGTCACCGACATCGACTCGGACACCGTGCCGCCCGGCCTGGATGAGGACGTGGTGCGGCTGATCTCGAAGAAGAAGGGCGAGCCGGCCTTCCTCACCGAGTGGCGCCTGAAGGCGCTGCGCCACTGGCTCACGATGCGCGAGCCGCACTGGGCGCACGTGAAGGTCGCGCCCATCGACTATCAGAGCATCTCCTACTACTCCGCTCCCAAGGCGCGCAAGGACGGGCCGAAGAGCCTGGACGAGGTCGATCCGAAGCTGCTCGAGACCTACGAGAAGCTCGGCGTGCCGCTGCACGAGCGTGCGCGCCTCGCCGGGGTCGCGGTCGATGCAGTGTTCGATTCGGTCTCGGTGGCGACCACCTTCAAGGAGCGCCTGCACGCGGCCGGCGTCATCTTCTGCCCGTTCTCGGAGGCGGTGCGCAACCACCCGCAACTGATCGAGCAGTACCTGGGCAGCGTCGTGCCCTACACCGATAACTATTTCGCGACCCTGAACTCGGCGGTGTTCTCCGACGGCTCGTTCGTGTACGTACCCAAGGGGGTGCGTTGCCCGATGGAGCTGTCGACCTACTTCCGCATCAACGCGCTCAATACCGGGCAATTCGAGCGCACGCTCATCATCGCGGATGCCGGCAGCTACGTGTCGTACCTGGAGGGCTGCTCCGCGCCGATGCGCGATGAGAACCAGCTGCACGCGGCGGTGGTGGAGCTGATAGCGCTCGATGACGCCTCCATCAAGTACTCCACCGTGCAGAACTGGTACCCGGGCGATGCCGCCGGCGTCGGTGGCATCTACAACTTCGTCACCAAGCGCGGCGAGTGTCGCGGCCGCAACTCGCACATTTCCTGGACGCAGGTGGAGACCGGCTCCGCGATCACCTGGAAGTACCCGAGCTGCGTGCTGCGCGGCGAGGGTTCGATCGGGGAGTTCTACTCGGTCGCCACCGTCAACAACTACCAGCAGGCCGACACCGGCACCAAGATGATTCACATCGGCCGCGACACCCGCAGCACCATCGTCTCCAAGGGCATCTCGGCCGGCCACGGCCAGAACACCTACCGCGGGCTGGTGAGAATGCTCCCCAGCGCCCACGGCGCGCGCAACTTCACCCAGTGCGATTCGCTGCTGATGGGCGCCAACTGCGGCGCGCACACCTTCCCGTACGTGGAGGTGAAGAATGCCACCGCGACGGTGGAGCACGAGGCCAGCACCTCCAAGATCAGCGAGGACCAGCTGTTCTACTGCCTGGCGCGCGGCATCGCCCAGGAGGACGCGGTCAACATGATCGTGAGCGGCTTCTGCAAGTCGGTGTTCAAGGAGCTGCCTATGGAGTTCGCCGTGGAGGCCCAGGCGCTGCTGGCCGTGAGCCTCGAGGGCGCGGTGGGCTGAGAACCTTATGACCACAGATACCAGCATGCTCAAGATCGACAACCTGCACGTCACCGTGGACGGCAAGAAGATCCTCAACGGCCTGACGCTGGGCGTCGGCCGCGGCGAGGTGCACGCCATCATGGGACCGAACGGCTCCGGCAAGAGCACGCTCGCCAACGTGCTCGCCGGGCGCCCCGGCTACGAGATCACCGCCGGCAGCATCGCCTACGAGGGACACGACCTGCTGAGGCTGGCGCCCGAGGCGCGCGCGCGTGCCGGGCTGTTCCTCGGCTTCCAGTACCCGGTCGAGATCCCCGGGGTGAACAACGTCTACCTGCTCAAGGCGGCGGTGAACGCTGCGCGCAAGGAACGCGGCCTGCCCGAGGTTGACGCCTTCGACTTCCTCACGCTGGTGCGCGAGAAGATGAAGCTCATGCACATGGAGGACAGCTTCCTGTCGCGCGGCGTCAACGAGGGCTTCTCCGGCGGCGAGAAGAAGCGCAACGAGATCCTGCAGATGCTGGTGCTCGAGCCGAAGCTCGCCATCCTCGATGAGACCGATTCCGGACTCGACATCGACGCACTGAAGGTGGTGGCGGACGGGGTGAACTCGCAGCGCTCGCCTGAGCGCTCCTGCGTGCTGGTCACGCACTATCAGCGCCTGCTCGAGTACGTGGTGCCCGACTTCGTGCACGTGCTGGTGCGCGGGCGCATCGCGCGCAGCGGCGACAAGGGCCTGGCGCTGGAGCTCGAGCGCCGCGGCTACGACTGGGTCACGAGCGCTGCGGCCTGACGGGGATCCATGAACGCTGCCCTCACCTCCCGTCTTGCAGAAGACTACGCGGCCAGCGCCCCCGGGCGTGCCACCGCCGTGGCCCCCGCGCGCCGGCAACACGCCATCGAGGTGCTCAGCGCCGCGGGCCTGCCGAGCACCAGGGACGAGAACTGGAAGTACGCGAACCTGCGCCCGCTCGAGCGCCTGCGGTTCCTGCCGGCTTCACCCGCCGCGGTCACTGCGGCGCAGCTGCCGCCGCCCGTCAGCGGCTTTGCCCGCCAGGTGTTCGTGGACGGGCAGTTCGCCGCCGCGCTGTCCACCCCCGCGGCAGGGGACAGCGTCTTCAGCAGCCTTAGTACCTGCGCCACCACCGCACACGCCCTTACGGACGAGGAACGCACCACCGACCAGCGCTTTGCGCTGCTGAATGAGGCCTTCGCGACCGACGGCGCCCGCATCCAGGTGCGCGCGGACCAGCCCGGGCACCGCCTTGAGCTCGTCTTCGTCGCCAGCGCCGAGGCCGCCAGCGGCTCCTCCTATCCGCGCCTCGAGGTGCAGCTGCAGGCCGGCGCCAGTCTGGAACTGCTCGAGCGGCACGTGAGTGCGCAGGCGGCGGCGAGCTTCGTGAACAGCGCCGTGCGCATCGAGCTGGAGCGCGGCGCGACGCTCAAACACTACCGCCTGCAGGGGCTCTCCGGCGGCAGCATCCTCTTTGACACCCTGAATGCGAGCCTGGCGCAGGATGCCGCCTACCGCCTGCACGCCGTGAGCACCGGCGCCCAGTCGGCGCGCTCCACGCAGCGCATACGCCTGATAGGCGAGCGCGCGGACCTGCGCATGGCGATCGCCGCGCTCGCCGATGCGCAGCAGGTGCAGGACAGCTTCGCGCTCGTCGAGCACCGCGCACCGCGCGCGCGCACCGAGCAGCTGTTCCGCGGCATCGCCGCCGGGCGCTCACGCGTGGGCTTCAACGGCAAGATCGTCGTCGCCCCGGGCGCCGCCGGCACCGATTCCAGGCAGTCACTGCGCGGCCTGCTCGCCGGGCCCGGCGCGGAAATCGACGTGCGTCCGCAGCTTGAGATCTACACCGACGATGTGCGCTGCAGCCACGGCGCCACCGCCGGCAAGCTCGACGACAACATGCTCTTTTACCTGCTGTCGCGCGGGCTTGAGCCCGACACGGCGCGGCGCCTGCTCAAGTGGGCCTTCCTCGCTGACGCGTTTGCGAGCATCGAGGTGCCGCAGCTGCGCCAGCAGATCGAACAGAACCTGGCCGGCGTCCTGCAGGACGCCACCCTCAAGGAGTTACTGTAGTGGCCGCGAACCCCGCCCTCGCTCCCGCCGTGCCCGCGTTCGACGTCGAGCGCGTGCGGCGCGACTTTCCCATCCTCGCCACCCGCGTGCACGGGCATCCCCTGGTGTACCTGGACAGCGCGGCCTCCTCGCAGCGCCCGTGGCAGGTGATCCGCGCCGTGGAAGACTACGAGCGGAACTCGCACGCCAACGTGCACCGCGGCGTGCATGCCCTGAGCCAGGCGGCGACGTCCGCCTTCGAGGGAGCGCGCGAGCGCGTGCGGCGCTTCATCAACGCCGGCTCCACGCGCGAGATCATCTTCACGCGCGGCACCACCGAGGGCATCAACCTGGTCGCGCAGGCATACGCCCGGCCACGCTTCGGCCCCGGCGATGAGATCCTCATCACCGCCCTCGAGCACCACTCCAACATCGTCCCCTGGCAGATGGTGTGCGAGCAGACCGGCTGCGCGCTCAAGGTCGCACCCATCAACCGCCGCGGCGAGCTCGAGTTCGAGGCGTTCACGCAGCTGCTGTCCCCGCGCACGCGCCTGGTGGGCGTGGCGCACGTCTCAAACGCGCTCGGCACGGTGCTGCCGGTCAAACGCATCGTCGAGGCCGCCCATGCGCACGGCGCGGTGGTGCTCATCGACGGCGCCCAGGCCGTGCCGCACAGCGCGGTCGACGTGCGCGCGCTGGGCGCGGACTTCTACACCTTCTCCTCGCACAAGCTCTACGGTCCGACCGGCATCGGCGTGCTCTACGGGCGCGAGGCGCTGCTCGAGGCGATGCCCCCGTGGCAGGGCGGCGGGGACATGATCCTCACCGTCTCCTTCGAGAAGAGCACCTACAACGCGCTGCCGTACAAGTTCGAGGCCGGCACCCCGAACATCTCCGGGGCCGTGGGGCTGGCGGCCGCGATGGACTACGTCGAGGGCCTCGGCATCGAGGCGATTGCCGCGCACGAGGCGCGGCTGCTGCAACGCGCCACCGCGGAACTGCTGCGGCTGCCCGACATCGAGATCATCGGCACCGCCGCCCACAAGGCCTCCGTGCTCTCCTTCACCATGAAGGGGGTGCACCCGCACGATCTGGGGACGATCCTCGACGCCGAGGGCGTGGCGGTGCGCACCGGACATCACTGCGCGATGCCGGTCATGACCTTCTTCGGCGTGCCGGCGACCGCGCGCGCCTCCTTCGGCTGCTACAACAACGATGCGGACGTCACGGCGCTGGTCGCGGCGCTCAAGCGCGCGCGCGAGGTGTTCAACTGATGGACCTGAAGGAGCTCTACCGCGACGTGATCCTCGATCACAACCGGCAGCCGCGCAATTTTGGGCGGATCGAAGGCACGGACGCGCAGGCGGACGGCCACAACCCGCTGTGCGGCGACCGCCTCACCGTGTTCGTGCGCCTGAACGGCGAGCAGGTGGAGGACATCCGCTTCGAGGGCAAGGGCTGCGCCATCTCCACCGCCTCCGCCTCGCTCATGACCGAGGCGGTGAAGGGCAAGGATCGCGCCGCCATCCAGAGCCTGTACGACAAGGTGCATGAGCTGCTCACGCAGCAGGACGCGCCGGCCGATGCATCGCTCGGCAAGCTCGCCGCGCTCTCGGGCGTGCGCGAGTTCCCGGCACGCGTGAAGTGCGCGAGCCTGTGCTGGCACACGCTCAACGCGGCGCTCGCGCACGGCGCGGCCACCGTTTCCACCGAATGACGGGCGCCACCGCGATGCGCAGACAGGAAAACGAACCCTTTGTCGTCAACCGCGAGGTGCGCGCGGTGATCGTGCCGGCGGGGCAGGAAGTGAAGCTCAAGCCCGGCCAGGCCGGCTACATCACCCAGGCGCTCGGCGGCAGCTTCACGGTGTATCTGGACGGCAACCTGTTCCGCATCGCCGGCGAGGACGCCGACGCCATCGGCCAGGAAGCGGTGAAGCCGCCGCAGCTGCCCCCCAATGCCGGCGAGGAGGACGTGCGCCAGCTCGCGTGGGAGCAGATGCGCACCTGTTACGACCCGGAGATCCCGATCAACATCGTGGACCTGGGGCTGGTGTACGAGTGCGAGGTGAAGGCCAACGAGGACGGCACCCGGACCGTGGAGGTGAAGATCACGCTCACCGCGCCGGGGTGCGGCATGGGCGACATCCTGGTCGATGACGTGCGCGACAAGATCCAGCACATCCCGACCGTGCGCGACGTGAAGGTCGAGCTCACCTTCGATCCGCCCTGGAACCAGAGCATGATGACCGAGGCGGCGCGCCTGCAGACGGGCATGTTTTGAAGGAATCGATGGCGTGAGTTCGAAGTGGGTTGATGTCGCGGCGGGCGATGAGTTGAGCGAAAGCGAGCCGCTGGCGGTGTTTGTCGGGGGTTTCGCGATCGCCCTGGTGCGCTGCGGCGAGAGCGTGTACGGCGTGCAGGACCTGTGCACGCACGACGGCGAGACACTCGGCAATGCCCAGGTGGAAGAATGCCAGATCGTGTGCCCGCGCCACGGGGCACGCTTCTGCCTGCGCACGGGGGAGGCGCTGACGCCGCCCGCCTATGAGCCGCTGCAGACCTTCGCGGCACGGGTCGAGAACGGCCGCGTGCTCGTGGAACTGCCCTCGTGAGCGGCGCGCGATGAAGCGCCTCACGCTCATGCGCCATGCCGACGCGCGCTGGAAGGACGCGGGCATCTCCGACCTCGAGCGCCCGCTGAACCGCCGCGGCACCACCGCCGCCGAAGCGATGGCGCGGCGTCTGCTGGAGCTGGAGCTGGTGCCGGATCTGGTGGTGGTCAGCCCCGCGCGGCGCGCGCAGCAGACCGCCGAGATCGTGGCGCGCGAGCTCTCGGTGCCGGCGCGGCGCGTGATTCGCGAGGAAGGGCTCTACCTGGCCGGTGCCGCGGACCTGCTGGGGGTGGTGCAAGCCTCCGGCCCGCGCGTGACGCACCTGCTGCTCGTCGCCCACAACCCCGGGGTTTCAGAGCTGGCGCACCTGCTGGTGCCCGCCGGCGGCAGCGCCGGGCTTGCGACCGCGGCGCTGTGCTCGATCGCCTTCGACTGTGCCGCCTGGGATGGCATCGCCGCGGCGACGGTCCGGGACGTGACGCGCGCCGCCCCCGCCGCGGGACTCTTCCGCCTGTTTTCCTGAACGCCCGCGCCGGCTCAGCACTCCGGGACGTTGACCGCCAGACCTCCCTGGGAGGTTTCCTTGTAGATGGTGGACATGTCGATGCCCGTCTGGCGCATCGTGGCGATCACCTGATCGAGCGACACCTTGTGCGAGCCGTCCCCGCGGATCGCCAGGCGCGCGGCGTTGATCGCCTTCACCGCCCCCATCGCGTTGCGCTCGATGCACGGGATCTGCACCAGGCCGGCGACCGGGTCACAGGTGAGCCCGAGGTTGTGCTCCATGCCGATCTCGGCGGCGTTCTCGATCTGCTCGGTGGTGCCCTGCAGGGCGGCCACGAGGCCGGCGGCGGCCATGGAGCAGGCCACGCCCACCTCGCCCTGGCAGCCCATCTCGGCGCCCGAGATCGAGGCGTTGCGCTTGTAGAGCATGCCGATGGCGGCGGCGACCAGGAGGAAGCGCAGCACGCCCTCCTCGTTCGCGCCGTCCTCGAAACGGCGGTAGTAGTGCAGCACCGCGGGCACGATGCCGGCCGCGCCGTTGGTCGGCGCGGTCACCACGCGCCCGCCGGCGGCGTTCTCTTCGTTCACGGCCAGCGCGTAGGCGTTCACCCAGTCCATGACTTCCAGCGGCTTGGTCGTGCCGCTCTCGGTGAGCACGCGGTAGAGGCGCGGCGCGCGCCGGCGCACCTTGAGCACGCCGGGCAGGAGTCCGGTCTGGCGAAAGCCGCGGTTGACGCAGTCCTGCATCACCTGCCACAGGTGCAGCAGCCGCGTGCGCACCTCGGCCGGCGCCGCCCAGGTGTGCTCGTTGGCGAGCATCAGCTCGTACATCTCGAGCCCGTGCTCGCGGCACAGCCGCAGCAGCTCCTCCGCTGAGGTGAACGGATACGGCGGCGCGGCGTGCAGGCGTGTCTCGCGCGCCTCGCCCTCGTCGCCGCGCACGACGAAGCCCCCGCCGATCGAGTAATAGTCCTCCTCGCGCAGCGGGCGCCCCCCGCCCGCCAGGGCGCTGAAGCGCATGCCGTTGGAATGCCGCGGCAGGCGCTCGTGATGCATGAACAACAGCTGCATCGGCTCATCAAAGCCAATCTCGTGCTCGCCGAGCAGGCGGATGCGCCCGCTCGAGCGGATGCGCTGCACGCTCGGATCGATGCTGTCCGGGTCCACGGTCTCCGGCTGTGCGCCCTCCAGGCCTGCGAGCACGGCACGGTCGGTCCCGTGGCCCAGTCCGGTGAGCGCGAGCGAACCGTACAGGCGCACCGCGATCTCCTCGGTGGCGGCCAGCAGTCCGTCGCGCTTAAGTCCGAGGACGAACTCGCGCGCCGCGCGCATCGGCCCCATCGTATGGGAGCTCGACGGGCCGATGCCGACCTTGAAGATGTCAAACACGCTCAGCGTCATGGGATGCACCTCGCGCCCGGCGCGCCTGAGGGTGGTGGCCGCTGGGGCAACCGAGCCAGTCTGCGGCCTCGCTGCCGCCCCCACATGCTTTGCGGCGACCTTGGGGGACTCAAATGCGACCCCGCAGGCGCCGCAGCCGCTGCCGCTCGTGCTTGCCGGGGCGAGCCGCCGGGCGGGGTGCCAGGGCCGCCGCAAGGCGCATGCGGATCGCGAACTCCGCCCGTCGCGCCGCGCTCGCAGGCAGCTCCTCGTAACATAGCGCGGCGGCGCGCGCGGGGCCGCGCCGCGCGGCGATGGCAAGCACGGTGCACTCAAACTCGACGCCGCCGCGCTTGAAGCTCACCCGGTCCCCGCACCGGAGTGCGTGGGCGGGTTTGACACGCTCGCCGTTCACGTGGACGCGTCCGCCGCCCACCGCCGCGCTCGCCAGGGCCCGCGAGCCGATGAGGCGCACCGCAAACAGCCAGCGGTCCAGCCGCGCCGCGCCCACCCGCTCACTTGCCGGTTCTGACATGAGGCCTCAAGTATAATTGCCGGATGAACGATGCGGTCATAACGCGCCTGCGCGCTGAGCTGGATAGTCTGCGCGCCCAGGGGCTTTTCAAGGGCGAGCGCGTGCTCGAGGGCCCCCAGGGGGGCGTGGTCGAGGCCGGCGGGCGCGAAGTGATCAACCTCTGCGCCAATAACTACCTCGGACTCGCCAATCACCCCGCGGTGCGCGCGGCGGCGCAGCGCGCGCTCGATGAGTACGGCTACGGCATGGCCTCGGTGCGCTTCATCTGCGGCACGCAGCAGACCCACAAGGAACTGGAGCGGCGGCTGGCGCGCTTCCTGGGCACCGAGGACGTCATCCTCTATTCCTCCTGCTTCGATGCCAACGGCGGGCTGTTCGAGACGCTGCTCGATGAGCGCGACGCGGTGATCTCCGATGCACTCAACCACGCGAGCATCATCGACGGCATCCGCCTGTGCAAGGCGCAGCGCCAGCGCTACGCCAACAGCGATCTCGCCGAGCTGGAGAAGTGCCTGAAGGACACCCAGGGGGCGCGCACGCGCCTGATCGCCACCGACGGGGTGTTCTCCATGGATGGCTACATCGCCAAGCTCGAGGGGATCTGCGACCTCGCCGAGCGCTACGACGCGCTCGTCATGGTCGATGACTCCCACGCCACCGGCTTCATGGGCGCCACCGGCCGCGGCACGCCCGAGCACTGCGGCGTCGCCGCGCGCGTCGACATCCTCACCGGCACGCTCGGCAAGGCCCTGGGCGGGGGCAGCGGCGGCTACGTGGCCGCCCGCCGCGAAGTGATCGAGTGGCTGCGGCAGCGCTCGCGACCTTACCTGTTCTCCAACAGCATCCCGCCGGTGGTCGCCTGTGCCAGCCTGGCGGTGCTCGATCTGCTCGAGGACAGCCCGCAGCTGCGGGCACAGCTGTTTGCGAACGCGCAGCAGTTCCGCGCCGGACTGGCGCAGCTGGGGTTTGATCTCAAGGCCGGGGAGCATCCCATCATCCCGGTGATGCTCGGCGATGCCGCGCTCGCCGGGCGCATGGCCGAGCGGCTGCTCGAGGAAGGCGTCTACGTCGTCGGCTTCTCCTACCCGGTGGTGCCCCGCGGCCAGGCGCGCATCCGCACGCAGATGTCCGCCGCCCTCACCCGGGAACAACTGACGCGCGCGCTGGCCGCGTTCCACAAGGTCGGCCGTGAACTCGGCGTCGTAAACTAACCCGGTCCGGAAGAACAACAACCATGAAAGCACTCGTCAAGCAGCAGGCCGCGCCCGGGATCTGGCTCGAGGACATCCCGGAGCCGAAGGTGGGACCCAACGACGTCATGATCGAGATCGCCAAGACCGCGATCTGCGGCACCGACATGCACATCTACAAGTGGGATGCCTGGGCACAGAAGACCATTCCCGTGCCCATGGCGGTGGGCCACGAGTACTGCGGACGCATCGTGGAGCTCGGTTCCGAGGTCCGGGGCCTCAAGACCGGCGATCGCGTCTCCGGCGAAGGCCACATCACCTGCGGTTACTGCCGCAACTGCCGCGCCGGGCGGCGCCACCTGTGCCGTAACACCATCGGCGTGGGCGTGAACCGCCCCGGGGCCTTCGCGCAGTTCCTGTCGATCCCCGCCGACAACACCTTCAAGCTGCCCGAGTCGATCGGCGATGACATCGCCTCGATCCTGGACCCGTTTGGCAATGCCACACACACCGCGCTCGCCTTCAGCGTGGTCGGCGAGGACGTGCTCATCACCGGCGCCGGCCCGATCGGCATCATGGCGACCGCGGTGGCGCGCTTCACCGGTGCCCGTCACGTGGTAGTGACGGACGTGAACGACTACCGCCTCGAGCTGGCACGCAAGATGGGCGCGACCCGCGCCATCAACGTGCAGCGCGACTCGCTCGACCAGACCATGAAGGACCTAGGCATGCAGGAGGGCTTTGACGTCGGGCTCGAGATGTCAGGCAATGCCGCCGCCTTGCGCGAGATGCTGCGTACCATGCACCACGGCGGCTCGATCGCGATCCTGGGCATCCCGCCCGAGGACACGGCCATCGACTGGAACCAGGTGATCTTCAAGGGCCTCACCCTCAAGGGCATCTACGGGCGCGAGATGTTCGAGACCTGGTACAAGATGTCGAGCCTGCTGCAGAGCGGCCTGAAGCTCGAGCCGATCATCACGCATCACTTCCCGGTGCAGGAGTACCTCCAGGGCTTCGAGACCATGGGCTCGGGCAAGTCCGGCAAGGTGATCCTCGACTGGTCGACGCTCCCCTGACGCGGCGGTAAAAAAATGGCGCCCCCTGCCGCCACCAGCCATCCCGCGGGCCTGCTTGGCGACAGCGTCGCGCGTGACTACGGCGACAAGCTGCGCCGCTTCGCGGCCTTCGCGGCCCCGGAACTCGCCCAGGCGATCGCAGGCCTGAGGCTCGCTCCGGGCATGCGCGTTCTTGATGCCGGCTGCGGCACGGGGGAAGTGCTGGCCATGCTGGCCGCGCAGGTGGGACCCTCAGGCCTTGCCGTCGGCGTCGATCTCGCCGGCGCGCACGCGCGTGCCGCGCGCGTGGCCTGCGAGGCGGCCGCGGTACTGCAGGGGAACCTGGCGCAACTGCCACTGGCGCGGGCGAGCTTTGATCTGGTGTGGTCGCTGAACACGATCAATCACCTGCGCGATCCGCTCGCGTGCCTGCTGAGCCTCGCGGGGCTGCTCAAGCCGCGCGGGCGGCTGGTGCTCGGGCAAAGCTCGTTCCTGCCGGATATGTACTTTGCCTGGGACGCACGCCTGGAGCGCCTGACGAACGAGGCGGTGCGCGCCTATTACCGCGAACGCTACGGCGTCAGCGAACGCGAGCTGACCGGCATCCGCGCGCTCGTCGGCCTGATGCGCAGGACCGCGCTGCAGAACGTGGCCGCTGAGTCGATTCTCATCGAGCGCGTAGCGCCGCTCGCCGCCGCCGATGAGGCCTATCTGCTGGAGACGATCTTCCGCGGGACCTGGGGCGCGCGCCTGCAGGGGCATCTGGCCGAGGAGGAGCGGGAGGAACTCGAGCGCCTGTGCGATCCGGCCGGCGCCGGCTACGCGCCGCGGCGTGCCGACTTTCACTTCCTGCAGAGCCTGACCTTCGTGAGCGCGCAGCGCCCCGCAGACGGCTAGCGCACTTCGCAGAAGCAGTAGGCGTACAGATGGTTCGGCTGGCTGAAGTGGCTGAGGACCTCGACCTGACGGGTGACCGGATCCAGGCGCTGCGCCAGATGCATGAGTGCAGTCTCATCCGGGCTCAGGTGCACGAAGGTGCGCAGCGCTCGCGTCTTGAGGTTCAGCGCCAGGGACTGCGCCCAGGTGAGCTTGGGCTCGATGAACTTGGTGGTGTAGTCGGTGAGCTTCGCGCGCCGTGCGGCCGCCTTCACCGCATCATTGAAGGAGCCGAGCTGGTCGACGAGGCCGATGCGCTTGGCGTCCACGCCCGCCCACACGCGCCCCTGCGCGATGGCATCGACTTCCTCGCGGGTCTTCTTGCGCCCCGCGACCACGCGTGCCACGAACTCATCGTAGCCGTGGGTCGTCACCGCCTGCAGCACCGCCCGCGCGCCCTCGCTTAAGGGACGGTCGATGCGCGCCTGTCCCGAGAGTGCCGTGGTGCCGACCCCGTCGATGCTCACGCCCACCTTGGCGAGCGTCTTGTCGACGGTGGGAATGATGGCGAAGATGCCGATCGAGCCGGTGATGGTGGCCGGGCTTGCCCAGATCTCATCGGCCGGGGCGGCGATGTAGTAGCCGCCCGAGGCCGCGTAACCGCTCATCGATACCACCAGCGGCTTGCCCGCGGCGCGCAGCGCCACCAGCTCGCGGTAGATCTGCTCGGAGGCGAGCACGCTGCCACCGGGGCTGTTGACCCGCAGCACGAGCGCCTTGATGTCCTTGTCCTGGCGCGCATCCCGGATCAGGTGCGCGGTGGACTCCCCGCCGATGGTGCCCGGGGGCTGGTCCCCGTCGAGGATCTCCCCCTCGGCCACGATGACGCCGACCTTCTGCTTGCCGACGTTGAGCTTCTTGTCCGCATGCACCACGCGCACGTAGTCGGCGCTGGAGATCCCGCTGAAGGACTCCCCGGTGTCATCCTCGCCCACCAGGTCCTGGAGGCGCTTCTCCACTTCGAGCTCGCTCTTGAGGGCGGTCACCAGGCCATCGGCGAGCGCCACCTTGGCGGCATCGCCCTGGGCGGCCGGCACCGCCTGCAGGAAGGTGTCGACGTACTTCGCCAGGGCATCCGGGGGGAGCTTGCGCGCCTGGGTCACCTCCTGCTGGTAGGTGTTCCACAGCGCGCTCAGGTACGAGCGACTCTCCTCGCGATCCTCGGCCGACATGTTGTTGCGGGTGAAGGTCTCCACGGCGCTCTTGAAGGCGCCGACGCGGAACACGTTGATCTCGACGCCGAGCTTGTCGAGCGCCTCCTTCACGTACGGGCGGTAGCGGTCGTAGCCCTGCACCAGCACGAAGCCCATCGGATCCAGGTAGATCTCATCCGCCTGGGCGGCGAGGTAGTAGCGTTCCTGGGTGAGCTCCACGCCATAGGCGATCACCTTCTTGCCGGTGGCGCGGAACTCGCGGATGGCGGCGGCCAGTTCCGCCAGCGTCGGCTGGGTCGCCCCCTCGAGCTTGTCCAGGTCGAGCACCAGCACCTGAATGCGCTTGTCGGCGGCCGCCGCGCGTATCGAATCGGTCAGATCCCACAGCAGTGACTGGTCGGGCTCCCCGCCGAGCGCCTCCTTCAGTGCCCGTTCGCGCGGATTGCCGGACAGCTGCTCCACCAGCGGGCCCTCCGGGGACAGCACCAGGGCCGCCTTGGCGGGCACGAGCGGCACGCTGCCGCGCAACAGCGCGATGATGAGCCCGAAGATCACCAGCAGCACGATGAGGTGCAGCACCCGGCGCAGCCCGTCGAGGAAACGCCACAGACCGGAGAAGAACGAACGCGGTGTCAAGACGTGACCTGCCTGTGTCGGTGGTGCGGGGGACGGCGAGCCGCGCGCGGCTCCTAGAGCTTCTCCTCGATGCGCGCAGCCTTGCCCGACAGATCCCGCAGGTAGTACAGCTTCGCGCGGCGCACGCTGCCGCGGCGCTTGACGGTGACGTCACTGATCGCGGGGCTGTGCGTCTGGAAGACGCGCTCGACGCCCTCGCCGTGGGAGATCTTGCGCACGGTGAAGGAGGAGTTCAGGCCGCGGTTGCTCATGGCGATGACGACGCCTTCGTAGGCCTGCACGCGTTCACGGTCGCCTTCCACCACCTTGACCTGCACGACCACGGTGTCGCCGGGCTTGAAGTCCGGCAGCTCGCGGGTCATGCGCGCCTTGTTGATGTCCTCAATGATCTTGCTCATGGTCATTCACCTCGATCTTCGTTTCCTGCCGCACGTGCGGCCAGGAATTCATCCAAAGCGCGCCGCGTCTCGGGCGCGAGTTTCGCCTGCGACAGCATGTCGGGCCGGCGCTCCACCGTGCGGGTGAACGCCTGCGCGAGCCGCCAGCGGCGGATCTGCGCGTGGTCGCCGGACAGAAGCACCGGCGGCACGCTGTGGCCCTCGAAACTTTCCGGCCGCGTGTAGTGCGGCCAGTCGAGCAGCCCCTGTACAAAAGAGTCTTCCACGTTCGAGCGCTCGTCCCCGAGCGCTCCGGGCAACAGCCGCGCCAGCGCATCGATTATCACCAGCGCCGGCAATTCCCCGCCGGAGAGCACATAGTCTCCGACCGACAACTCGCGGTCGATCGCGACCTCGACCACCCGCTCATCGACGCCCTCGTAACGTCCGGCGACCAGGAGCACGCCCGGCAGCAGCGCCAGCTCCTGCGCCCGCGCCTGGGTGAAGCGCTCACCCTGCGCCGACAGGTACAGCCGCGGGCTGCCCGGCGGCAGCCGCGCGTGCGCCGCCCGAATCGCGGCGATCAGCGGCTCGGGCTTCATCACCATGCCCGGGCCGCCGCCGTACGGACGATCATCCACCGTGCGGTGCACGTCGGCCGTGTGGGCACGCGGATCCTCCGTGCCCACACTCAGCAGGCCGCGCGCCACGGCTCGCGCCACGATGCCGAACCCGAGCGCTCCTTCGATCATCGGCGGAAAGAGCGTTACCACCTCGATCTTCATGGAGCCTTCTATTCCAGCTCCGCCGGCCAGTCCACCACAATCGCGCGCGCCGTGAGGTCCACTTTCTTCAGGTGCTTCGGCTGCGCCAGCACCCAGTGTTCCTGCCCGTCCGCGCGCTTCGTCACCATCACCGCGCCGCGCGGCATGTCGACGAAATGACTGACCAGCCCCAGCTCCGCGCCCTCGAGGTTGCGCACGCTCATGCCGACCAGGTCGGCGCGGTAATACTCGCGCGCCTTGGGGGCCGGCAGCGCGGCACGCTCCACCTCGACCGTCGCACCCGTCAGGGCCGCGGCGGCATCGCGATCCAACACGCCCTCAAGACAGGCCACCAGACCCTGGCCGTGGGCCCGGCCCTCGGCGACCGCGTGCGTCACGCGCTCGCCGTTCGCCATCCTCAGCACCCAGGGCCTGTACTCGAGCAGTCCCTCGGGAGGGTCGGTGTGCGAATCGACGTGCACCCAGCCCTTGATGCCGTAGGGCGCACCGATGCGCCCGAGTTCCACCCACTCCACGACTGCCTCTCTCGTCCTGCGCTGCCCGGTACTGTGTGTAAGTCCCGCGGCGCGCGTTTACGCTCGCTTGCGTTAGGCGGTCGCCTGCTTGCGGTAGGAAGACACGAGGTGCGCCACGCGCTCGGAGGGCTGGGCACCCTGGCCGACCCAGTAGTCAATGCGCGGCAGATCGAGCTTCAGTTTCTGCTCGTTCTTGCCGGCGATCGGATTGAAGAAGCCGACGTGCTCCAGGCTTGGACCACCCTGGCGCTTGCGGCTGTCGGTCACCACGACGTGATAGAAGGGCTGGTTGCGCGCCCCGCGCCGCGTCAGGCGGATAGTTACCATGATCTTTATAGCTCTCGTTCAGTGCGGGCAAGCCACGGTCGGGCCACCCAAAAAAGAGCGCGGATTCTACGCAAGCCGCGAATCCTGCGCCAGTTTTTCTCGCTTCCGGGGGCGAGCGGCCGGGGTGCGTCCCGGAACGCTGCGGCAGCCCCGTCGCCGGGGGGCTAGCGCCCGCCCGGGAACCCCGGCGGCATCCCGCCCTTGAAGGCCCCCATCATCCGCTTCAGGGCCCCGCCCTTCATGCTTTTCATGACGCGCTGCATCTCCTGGAACTGCTTGAGGAGGCGATTCACGTCCTGCACCTGGACCCCCGAGCCGCCGGCGATCCGGCGGCGGCGCGAGCCGTCGATCATTGAGGGGTTGCGCCGCTCCCGGGGGGTCATGGAATTGATGATGGCGATCTGGCGGCGGATGTCCCGGTCGCCCTGGTCGGCCGACACGCCGCTCTTCTTGGCCACCCCGGGAAGCTTGTCCATAAGGGCCCCGACACCCCCCATCTTCTGCAGCTGCTCGAGCTGCCCGCGCAGGTCGAGCATGTCAAAGCCCTTGCCCTTCACCACCTTCTGGGCGAGGCGCTGGGCTTCTTCCTGATCCACCTGGCGGTGCACCTGCTCCACCAGACTCACCACGTCGCCCATGCCGAGGATCCGGGAGGCCATGCGCTCGGCGTCGAAGGGCTCGAGCGCCTCGGTCTTCTCCCCGACGCCCACGAACACGATGGGCTTGCCGGTGATCTGGCGCACCGAGAGCGCCGCGCCCCCGCGGGCGTCGCCATCGGCCTTGGTGAGGATGATGCCGGTGAGTTCCAGGGCCGCCCCGAAGGCCCGCGCGGCATTCACCGCATCCTGGCCGGCCATCGCATCGACGACAAACAGGCGCTCGGCGGCACCGACCGCGGCGTCGATCTGCCGCACCTCGGCCATCAGGGCCTCATCCACGTGCAGCCGTCCGGCGGTGTCCACGATCAGCACGTCGAACACGCCGCTCCGGGCGCGCGCCAGGGCAGCTTGCGCAATGGCCGCCGGGGCCGCGCCGACGTCTGCCGGCAGGTACTCGGCCCCGACCTGGGCGGCAAGGCGCTCCAGCTGCAGCATGGCGGCCGGCCGTCGCACGTCGGTACTGACCACGGCAACGCGCTTGCGCTCGCGCTCGATGAGCAGGCGCGCGAGCTTGGCGGCGGTGGTGGTCTTGCCGGCGCCCTGCAGGCCGGCCAGCAGCACCACCACCGGCGGCTGGGCACGCAGCCGGAAGCCCGGCGCGGCACCCCCCATGAGCGCCACCAGCTCGCTGTGCAGGATGCCGATGAAGGCCTGGCCCGGGGTCAGGCTCGAGAGCACCTCGGCCCCCAGGGCCTTGGCCTTGACCCCCTCGATGAAGCTCTTGACCACCGGCAGCGCGACGTCGGCTTCCAGGAGCGCCACGCGCGCCTCGCGCAGGGTCTCCCCGACGTTCTCCTCGGTGATCCGGCCGCGGCCGCGCAGGTTCTCGAGGGTGCGGGAGAGGCGTTGCGTCAGGGTGTCGAACATGGGGCTTGAGGGACTTTGGCGGCGCGCGTCGCGGACAGCTTCGATTATAGGGGCGCGGTCGGCCTTTTCCTCCTGCGGCCCCAAGCTTCTATGCTAGGCGGGTGCGCCGCCCGCGGCCTTCGGCCCGCGGAGCGCTCGCTTGCATCTCGGGCGCGAGCCCTGTCATGAAGGGGACGGACCTTGCATTTACCGACCACGACCGCGTTTCTGCTGCTCGCGCTCCTGGGGCTGCTGACCATCGTCGCCTTCTCCTCCGGCACCGAGGTCGCGATGCTGTCCGTGAACCGCTTCCGCATCCGTCACCGCGCCCAGGCTGGTGACCGCCGGGCCCGGGTGCTCGAGCGGCTGCTGCTCAAGCCCGATGAGTGGCTCGGCGCGAATCTGGTGATCCTGGCGGCGGCCAGCGTGTTCGCCTCGGCCATCGCGACCATCCTCGCGCAGCGCAGCGGGGAGCGCTATGCCGTGCCGCTCGCCGGCGTGGTGCTCATCATCGTCGTGATCGTGTTCTGCGAGCTCGCGCCCAAGATCTACGCGGCGGCGAACCCGGAGCGGGTGGCGCTGCACGCCGCCGGGATCTACCGCGTGCTGGTGACGCTCGCGCGTCCGGCGCTGTGGCTCACCAACACGCTCGCCTACGGCTTCCTGCGGGTGTTCGGCGTGGTGCGCGCGGCGCGCAGCGACCAGACCCTGAGCGCCGATGAGCTGCGCACGGTGGTGACCGAGGCCTCGCCCCTGATCCCGGCGCGGCACCGCCAGATGCTGCTGTCGATCCTCGACCTTGAGCGCATCACCGTGAACGACATCATGGTGCCGCGCCAGGAAATCTCGGGCCTCGACGTGAGCGCGAGCTGGGAGGACATCCTCAACCAGCTGCGCCAGACCCCGCACACGCGTCTGCCGGTGTACGAGGGCGAGCTCGACAACCTCATCGGACTGCTGCACCTGAAGCGCGTCGCGCACGAGCTGGTGCGCGGGGAGCTGACGCGCGAGCGGCTCATCGAGCTCGCGCGCGGGCGCGAGGCGTACTTCGTGCCCGAGGGGACGGCACTGAACGTGCAGCTGGCGCACTTCCAGCGCAATCGGCGCCGGTTCGCGTTCGTCGTCAACGAATACGGCGACATCGAGGGACTGGTGACGCTCGAGGACATCCTCGAGGAGATCGTGGGCGAGTTCACCTCCGACCCGGCGACCATCACCCACAAGGACGTGCACACCGAGCGTCCCGGGGTCTACATCGTCAACGCCAGCGCCACCATCCGCGCCCTGAACCGCGCGCTCGGCTGGCAGCTGCCGACCGATGGCCCGAAGACCATCAACGGGCTCCTGCTCGAGCACCTGGAGACCATCCCCGACAGCGGCACCATGGTGCGGGTCGGGGGCTACGAGTTCGAGGTGCTGCAGATCGCCGATAACGCGATCCGCACCGTGCGCGTGCGGCTGCCGGCGGTGGCCAAGTCCGCCTAAGCGGGCGTGGCTGCCTGGCGCAGGACCGCATCCAGCGCCTCGCTGATGCGGCCGACGCCGGTCACGGCGAGTCCCGCCACGGGCCGGCGCGGCGCGTTGTCCTTCGGCACGATGGCGCTGCGGAATCCCTGCGCGGCGGCTTCCTTCAGGCGCTCATCGCCATAGGGCACCGGGCGCACCTCGCCGGTGAGCCCGATCTCCCCGAAGGCGATGAGCTGCGGGGCGATGGCGCGATCGGCAAGACTCGAGGCGAGCGCGAGCAGCACCGGCAGGTCCCAGGCGGTCTCGGTGATCTCGATGCCGCCGACCACGTTCACGAACACGTCGTGCTCCTGCAGCGTGACCCCGGCATGGCGATTCGCCGCCGCGAGCAGCATCGCGAGCCGGTTGGCGTCGAGGCCCTGCGCCACGCGCCGCGGCGCACCAAAGCGCATGCGGTCCACCAGTGCCTGCAGCTCGATCAGCAGCGGCCGGCCGCCCTCGCGCGTGACGGTGACGATGCTGCCGGGGGCGGCTTCCGGGGCGCGGGCGAGGAAGATCGCCGCCGGGTTCTTCACTTCCTTGAGTCCGGTGCCGGACATGGCGAAGAAGCCCAGCTCGTTGGCGGCACCGAAGCGGTTCTTGGTGGCGCGCACGATGCGATAACGGCTGCCCGCCTCGCTCTGGAAATACAGCACCGTGTCGACCAGGTGCTCGAGCAGCCGCGGGCCGGCGATCGTGCCTTCCTTGGTGACGTGTCCGACGAGGATGACGGCACAGCCGGAGGCCTTGGCGAAGCGCACCAGCTCCTGGGTGCACTCGCGCAGCTGCGACACCGCCCCGGCGAGGGTGCCCGCCGTGCCCGACTGCACCGTCTGGATGGAATCGATCACGAGCAGCGCGGCGTGCCGCTCGGCGGCAAGCGCCAGGATCGCCGCCAGATCGGTCTCGCAGACGAGCCCTAAGTGTGCGCCGCTCAGGCCGAGGCGCTGCGAGCGCAGCTGCACCTGCGCCACGGACTCCTCGCCGCTGGCGTAGATCACCGGGTGGCTGGCGCCGACGTGCGCGGCCACCTGCAGCAGCAGCGTCGACTTGCCGATCCCCGGCTCCCCGCCGAGCAGCGTGACGGAGCCGGCGACCAGGCCGCCTCCGAGCACCCGGTCAAGCTCCCCCTGGCCGCTTAGGAGGCGCTCACGCCCGGCAGCGGCGGCGGGCTGCGTCGCGAGAGTCACCGCGGCCGCGGCCGCCGCCGGGCGCGCGCGGGCCGCGCTGCGCTGCTCGAGCGAATTCCACTCGCCGCACAAGGGGCACTGGCCCTGCCATTTGAGGGTTTCGCCCCCGCAGGCACTGCAGACAAACACCGGATTCAGGCGGGCCATTTGTGCGCCGTGGGTCCACTTTCAGCTAGGATTCGCGCCGGGCAGGTTCGAAAGGCTTCTTTTGTGATGAAAGCCGCTCGGACCCTCTGCCGGCGATGCTAGCGTATGCCGGCTGTATTCGGGGACGGGAAAGTGACGCGTATCACATTAGTTGGCCCACAGGCCGGCCGGGTCGAGGCATGACGTTGCGCAACAAATTGCGCTTCGTTGGTTTGTCCGATACCGGTAAGGTCCGCGAGCACAACGAGGACACCATCGCCGTCGATCCGGACATCGGCCTTTTGGTGCTGGCCGACGGCATGGGCGGCTATAATGCGGGCGAGGTCGCCAGCGGCATTGCCGTGAAGACCATCGTCAACCTCGTGCGCGAACACGTGCAGCGCGAGGACCTGTCGATCCCGGACCGCGAATCGGGACTGTCCCGCTGCAACATCATCCTGCGCGATGCCATCAGCCGCGCCAACAAGATCATCTACCAGACCGCGCGCACCCAGCCGCAGTGCGAGGGCATGGGCACGACCGTAGTCGCGGCGCTGTTCTTCGACAACAAGGTCACGATCGCGCACGTCGGGGACTCGCGCCTGTACCGTCAGCGCAGCGACAAGCTCGAGCAGGTGACGATGGACCACTCGCTGCTGCAGGAACTCGTCGACCGCGGGTTCTACTCGGCCGAGGAGGCGCAGCGGGCCGCAAACAAGAACTATGTGACGCGCGCCCTTGGCGTCGAGGCCAGCGTCGATGTAGAGATTCAGGAGGTCCCGGCCAACAAGGGCGAGGTATTCATCCTCTGTTCCGACGGGCTCTCGGATATGGTCGAGGATGAAGATATTCATTTAACCATAAACACCTTTAGTGCTAATCTGGATACGGTCGCCAAACAGTTGATTCAACTGGCGAATGACAATGGAGGCCGGGACAACGTCTCGGTGGTCATGGCGCACATCATGGATGCTTTTCCGGCTCGCACTAAGATTTTCGACAAGATCCTGGGTTGGTTCGGCTGACACGCGATAAAGGCAGAAGCACATGGCAAGGTTGGTCTTGAGCCTGGATGGCCAGGTAATGGCGGAATACAACATGAACAAGGAGCGCTACACGATCGGGCGCCTCCCTGACAATGACATCCGCATCGACAACGCAGCCGTCAGCGGCCACCACTCGCTGATCATCAATATCCTCAATGACTCGTTCCTTGAGGACCTCAACAGCACCAACGGCACCTACGTCAACGGCAAGCTGATCAAGAAGCACGCGCTGCAGCACGGCGACGTGATCACGGTCGGCCATCATCAGCTGCGCTTCGTCGAGGACGACGAGCAGCAGGATGAGTTCGAGAAGACCATGGTGATCCAGCCCTCGGCGCGTCCCCTGGACAAGCTGCGCACCGCAGCGGAAGCGGCCGAGAAGGCCGGTCCTGCAATCAGCGCCACCGGCAAGTCCCGCGCGCTCGATGGCGCCGCGGCCGTCAAGAAGGCGAAGCTGCAGGTGCTCTCGGGCGCCTTTGCAGGCCGCGAGGTCGAGCTGAGCAAGGCGCTCACGACCCTCGGACGCCCGGGCATCCAGGTGGCCGCCATCACGCGGCGTGCCGAGGCCTACTACATCGTGCACGTGGACAGCGGCAAGCCGGATGACTACCCGCTCCTGAACGGCACCCCGATCGGCGCCCAGGCCACCAAGCTCAACGACAACGACGTCATCCAGCTCGCGGGCGTCAAGATGGGCTTCTTCGTCAACTGACTCGAGAGCACGGGCCGGCGCCGCGCGCCGGCCCCGCTTCGTGTGCGCGGGCGTCCCGCCGGCTCCGAGCCGCGCGCGTCGGCGGCAACGGGTGGCCGCTTAGCGGCTCAGCGCAGCTCCAGCGGAACGCGCTGGCTCACGCCGCACAGCAGCTCATAGGGGATGGTGCCCGCGTGGCGGGCCACCTCCTCCACCGGCAGCCCTTCCCCCCAGAGCACCGCGGGGGTTCCCACCTCGATGCCTGGGACCGCGCTGACATCCACCCCGATCATGTCCATCGACACCCGCCCGACCAGCGGCGCGCGCTGACCGCGGATCAGCACCGGCGTGCCGGTGGCGAAACTGCGGTGTACGCCGTCCCCATAGCCGGCCGCGATGATGGCAATCCTGGAGTCGCGCTCCGCCTTCCAGGCGCCCCCGTACCCCACCGCTTCACCGCGGTCGACCTGGCGCACCGTGAGCACGGTGCTGGTGAGCGTCATGACCGGCCGCAGCCCAAACTCTTCAGCCGTCGTGTCTTCAAAAGGCGAGGCGCCGTAGAGCGCAAGGCCGGGACGCACCCAGTGACTGGCCGGGGCCACCTCCGTCAGCAAACCAGCGGAATTCACGATGCTGGTTTCGTAGCTGAGTCCCTGCGTGGCCTCGCGAAAGCGCGCCAGCTGCGCGGCGGTCGCGCGCCCGTCGCGCTCGTCGGCGCACGCCAGGTGCGTCATGAGGCGCAGCTCGCGCGGCGGACTGGCAAGGCCGCGGATACGCTCCAGCGCTGCGGGGAAATCACGCGCCGCGAATCCCAGCCGGTTCATGCCGGTATCGATCTTGATCCACACCGCGAAGCGCCCGGCGCCGCCGGACTGCTCCAGCAACTCGATCTGCCGCAGGTCATGCACCACGAGATCAAGATCGTCGTGCGCGGCGTCCTCGAGCTGCGAGCGGCTAACCACGCCCTCCAGCAGCACGATGCGCGAGGTGATGCCCGCCTGGCGCAGCGACATGCCTTCCTCGAGGCGCGCCACGGCGAACGCCCCGGCGTCCTGGATCGCAAGCGCCGCGCTGACCAGCCCGTGCCCGTAGGCATTGGCCTTGACGACCGCGATCACCTTGGCGCGCCCGGCGCGGGCGCGGATGACATTCAGGTTGTGACGCAGGGCTTGGGTGTCGATGACGGCCCGGATCAGCCCACTCACCTGAGCACACCGTCCGCGTAGGAGTCCGGTGCGTAGTTGGCGAAGCGCGTGTACTGGCCCTGGAAGGTCAGCAGGAAGGTGCCGATCTCACCGTTGCGGTGCTTGACGAGATCGATCTCGGCGATGCCTTTTTTTGTAGTGTTTCGGTCGTAAACCTCCTCGCGATAGATCAACAGGATCATGTCTGCATCCTGCTCGATCGCGCCGGAGTTATGAGACACGATTCCGTCGGCCAACCAACAGGAAGGTCCCGGAACCGTGAGATCGTAGACGTCTTCTTCCCCGTCGGGCGTGCGCGCCACGACTCGATCCCAGAAAAGGTCAGAAGACGCCCACTGCGCCAGTTGGCGTGACTCCAGCAGCTCGGCGTAGCTCACCATCACCGCTCGACTCGGTGCAAACGCGAAATGGGACGAACCCCCATAGGAAGTCCCGCGCAGCTGCGCCATCGCCCGTTGGGAGATGCCCTGCGTCCGCATCTCGGCCCGCACCGCCGCAAACGCCTCGAGCGGCAGCGTGTCTACATTGGTATTGCCGCGAATGGTGGCGAGGCGGGTCGCCAAGGCTGCCACGGCCGCCGCCTTCGGCCCGAAGCCCCCAATGACCTCGGCAAAGATTCGCTGGGCCGGGAGCCCGCTTACATCAACGTAGTACAGCGGTCGGTATTTCTCGCTGAATACACTCCTGATCCGCGCAACAATTCCCAGACGCAGCAGCAGCGCCGCGACATCGCCCGCGAGTCTTCGGCTGCAGGTTGAGAAGTTGACGTGTTCGGGGTACCCCTTCTTTGCGTTGCGGCGCGTGATCGTGCCGTCCGTCGCCCACAGATGACGCAGCAGCAGCGCGATCTGACCGTCCGAGAGCGTGAAGACCGCCGGTGGAAGGTGCTTCTCGTGGGAGCGCTGGTTGAAGATCCCCAGCTCTTTCAGCCATTTCCCGACACCTGCAGGCGCCCAGCGGTTGCCGTTGCCACTGATGACGAGCTGGTGCCACGCACCGATACCTTCATGGCGGGACACCTTGCACCCGAAGGCCTCGGCCGCAGCGCACACCGCGCGGCTGTTCTCCTCGGAGGCCGTGGTATAGCGCAGGGGCTGATGTACGAGGTAGCTGCCATCGCCGACCAAGTGTCCGAGAAGAACCAGCCAGTGATCCGGCCAACTGTGAGGCTTACTCGGCTCAGGCAGTTGCCGGGCCAACGCGATTCGATCGCCGGGCGCCAAGGTCCCGACCGTCTTCCACCCGGATCCGGTCAGTAGACGATGCTTGAACGTCGCACGTATAGAGCGACCACTCGCAAGCTGGACACTGAACACCGGCCGACGACCAACTTTCCACACCTTGTCGGACCGCGCCTTAATGATGCGGTGGTTCTCATCGACCGCCCAAACGCGCGGTTCCTTGCCGACGAGCTCGGCGATCGGCACGCGACTCCCGTCGGTGAGACATACCAGCGTGTCGCCCGGGACGCATTCGCGCAGATCCGACATCACGGGCTTCTTGTGTTCGCGCT
>Ga0207693_10000489_pt1 | contig 35827 bp, 30 predicted proteins | sample LARL81metaG_FD_184347 | JGI IMG/M metagenome (GOLD analysis project Ga0207693, IMG submission 184347) | Corn, switchgrass and miscanthus rhizosphere microbial communities from Kellogg Biological Station, Michigan, USA - LAR L8-1 metaG... | ecosystem: Host-associated > Plants > Roots >... | reverse complement strand
TCATGACCGGTTCCCTCCGCTTGTGGCTCTGGACTAAAGTTCTTAACAAACTCAGCCTAACCCACGACTAGCGCATCGAGCCGGTCACACCATAATGACTAATCCGTAACGTAAGGTTTGCCCGTCACCTGGAAACAATCACCGCCCTTGGAATCAGAAGCTGTGTGGATATGATTTGCGAAACGGCGGGGTTGCTAACATACCTTGCCCAATCACGGGATGCCTGGGCTGAAGTGATCAGCGAACCGGAACAGTTTATTCCCGCTGGCAACCGAATCGTAGTTTTTGTCCATGCACGGGCTCGACCTAAGAATGGCACGAGTGGCAGGAGGTACGACTCGCGGACGTCTACACCTTCCGTAACGGCAAAGCGATCCAGATGCGAGCATTTTCTGATCGGCAGGAGGCTCTGCGCTGGGCTGATGCCAGGGTGCCGAGTCACTGATGGGACATGATGTTGCTGGACGGTCGGCAAACAAGAAGTGACTGGGATTTGGGATGTTCATCAAATTTCCGTCGATCCTAGCTCGCTCTATTCAAGATGACAACAGTAGGGAAATCAAATGCTGTATCATTTTGCCGCCATGAAAAACGCCTTGGTTCGCCATGCCGCATTCCTATTGTTGGCAGCCTTGCTGTCAGCCGCGCAAGGACAGAATGCCAGTAGTCTGAAGACCGAGTACCTGGATGACTTTGCAGAGACCTGCAAACACTTAGATCAGCTTTCGCAAGCCATACCGGCCAACAAATCGAAGTGGGCCAGTCTTCTGCAAACCCAAAACATTGTCAATCGTCGGTGAGTCTTTGTCGTCGGTGCGCCTTGCACGGGAGACCAAAGCGGGACCGAGCAAGCGGGCGAACTCGACTCGCACCAGTTGATCGCCCTGCGATTCGTTCAGGAATTCCGGTTCGCGGTATCGGTGGGCGCACTTGCCTTCAAGACCGGCGCGTTGCGCTCTGACCGCCAACGACTCAGCTCTCAGCTTGAGACGGCGAGGAGCGCCTGCGAGGTCGCAGCGCAAGGACCTCGTCTGCGTTGCCGACTGCGAATGTGGCAAAACATAGGAGCAGAACTGAATGATCCAGCGACGCTCCGAAATACTGCCAGAATGCGGCGTGGGCGCCTGGGTAGTTCGACGAGAACAACAGCGCCAGCATATAAGCCAAACCACACACACTGGCGGTACGGACCAACACTCCAAGCACAAGCGCGAGACCGATCGCCAGCTCGCCATAAGCTACGAGGAACGCAAAAAACTTCGAATGCGGCAGCACGAGGTTTCGCAAGATAGGTGCCATGAACGGATACGTACCGTCAGCGAGGAAACGGTTGATCCAGAATTGAAACCCGCCGCCCCGACTAAACTGCGCGCCAAAGACTTTGTATTCGGCGAAGATTAGAAAAAGCACACCGACAGCGATGCGCAATCCAGCGAGCGCCCTCGCATTCCGATCTGACGACATCGTCCGCTCATTGTGTCAGAAGCCGAGAAGAGTGCCAACTGGCGCGGCCAGACTCGTGGGAATCCGTAATCCGAGTCGCTCTCCGCGGCCCGCTAGGGCATCGTATTGCGCGGAAAATAATCGTTTTCACAGCGGTCTGGAGCAAACAGGAGCAGGTCGGGAAGCTTGCTTGCTGTTAGCCACGGGAACCCGCTGCGGTCATCAATCCGCCGGAATGCTAGGCGTCTGTCACCCTCGAGGCCGTGCCAGCCCAGATTGGCGACCTTGAGTCGTTCGCCGCCCATGGACTTCATCGGATACCGGAAGATCGCCTCCACATGTCCGATTTCTACGAGCATGCTCGATCCGAGTCCGCCCAACAGATAGGTTTGTTTCCGTAGGCGCAGCGACGAGGATGTGAGTGCATGTTGGAAGCTGGTGCGGCCCGCGCCCCCTTCGCGGCCTCGCTCGCCCCACCGCATCCTTATTATGGGCCGCACCGATGATTCGCAGGTAGAGATTTTACGATAACATCTCCGCATCCGTTCCGAAACAGCCCCCTGCCACACTCCTCAAGAGAAGCGCAACGAGAGCGTTAATGAGAAATGAAGATGACCAATGCACCCAAATGGACAGCGAGATTAAGTCCCGCTTTGCTTGCCGCTAGACGTCGGTACTCAAGTTCCTGGTGAGTGTGTGAGTACCCGTCTGTTGTTCGCAAAGAGGAATGCCCAATCCACTGCTTCTGTAAATCCTCCGACGTGCCGTTTTTCCGCAGCATGGTCACCCGTGAGTGGCGGAAAGCATGCAACCCAGCCTTCGGGATGCCAAGCCGCTTCAGTAGTGGGTGCAGCACATGGGTCCCAACGGCACGAAGAGCCCGCTCACCGCATGAGTAGTGGATGGACAGTGAAAAAAGAACTCCGAAAGAGCGGAAGGTGAACTGACATGGCGACTCATCAGACCTTGACTGAAGTCCGGCGCCGGACCACATCGACCAGGGACATTACCAGCAATAACGGGAGGAATGTGGGGACGGTGTATTGCAGACCCTCCACCCAGAATGTACTGCACGCAATTGCCGCCAGCGCCGCAATTCCTGCAAGGGTAGGAAGGGGGTGAGCTGGCAGCTTCAACGGGAGTTTAGCCACAGCTTCCGGCCCCAGTCTCTGACGAAAGCGAAGATGCGTGATCAGAATCACGATCCATACGAAGAACATGCCTGCCACAGCGGTCCCGTAAAGCAGCAGGAAAGCATTTTTCGGCGCTAGTATCGCAAGCAGAATCGCCGCAATCATGCCCAGAGTCGAAATGCCGAGGGCCCGGTGAGGAACGCCATTCCGGCTCAGACGGCCAAGCCAGGCCGGAGCATATTGCCCTCGCGCTAAAGAAAACAGCATGCGGGTGGAGAGGTATAGGTTGGTATTCGCGCTGGAGAGGGCGGCCGATATCACAACCAGATTCATGATGCTGGCAGCGAACGGAATTCCCGCCGTCTCAAATGCTCGTACAAACGGACTGCCGCTGATATTCGCGCTGCCGGTATGGTTCCAGGGGGTCATGGCCAGCATTACGCTGATCGCAAGCACGTAGAAAATGATTAGCCGGAAAACGATCGTGCGCATCGCCCGGGGGATGCTCTTTTCCGGATTCTGTGCTTCGCCCGCAGTAACGGCAATGACCTCCACTCCCATGTAGCTGGTGATCGCGAGCGTAAGCGCCAGCCAGACTCCACGCCACCCGTGGGGGAGAAAACCGCCATGCTGGCTCAGGTTGGCCAGACCCACTGCCGGCCAGGGTCCCAGACCGGTGATCAGCGAAAGGCCCACGCCAATGAAAGCAATGATGGCAACCACCTTAATCAGCGCAAACCAGTATTCGAACTCGCCGAAATTACTGACCTGGAGAGCGTTGATGGTCACCAGCGCCGTGGAGACGATCAGCACCCAGGACCAGGCAGGAACATTTGGGAACCAGAACGCAAAGTAAATTGCGACTGCGGTCACTTCCGCGCCGATGGCGATGATCTGCACCAGCCCGTAAGTCGCCCGGATGGTGAACCCGGCCCAACGGCTGAGATAGATTTCCGCATACACTCCGAAAGAGCCCGCTACCGGATGCGTCACTGCCATTTCCGCCAGGGCGTAGGCCATGACCAGAGCCACGGCGGCGCCCAGCAGATAAGTAATGATGACACCAGGTCCCGCCAGTTCAATGGTCACACTGCTGCCCAGGAAAAGGCCGACACCGATGGCGCCACCGATGGCAATCATGGTCAGCTGCCGGGCGCTTAGCCGGCGCTGCAGACCTTCAGCTTGGCCGGGTGATGAGCTCGCGACTCCCGGTGCCGGCGCCTGCGAATTGTTGTTGGCGGTCACCGAAATTCTGCTCGACTCTTCTTTCCGAATCCGCCGCTCGAAACTTCAGCTCGAATCTCAGGTAAACGAACGCAAGGCCTAACCGGCGCTCATCTGTGCCAGCACGTTCACGAAGCGATCTATCTCATCGAAGGTGTTGTAGTGGACCATGGAAGCACGCACCGCACCCGTCGCCGGAGGTATGCCAAGACGTTCCAACAGGCGGGGTGAATACATATTGCCGTCTCTGACTCCAACGCCATTTTCAGCGCAATGCGCGGCCACAGAGGCGGGTGCGATCCCCCGCAGGTTAAAGCACACGGTTGGAACGCGGAGGTGAACCTGAGCGGGTTCCTGAATGCCATACACGGTTACGCCATCCGAATGCGACAATCGGCGGAGCAGTTCGGTGGAGAGCGCGGCCTCCTGCTCACGAATCGCCTCCATGGCCCGCCGCAGCAGGGCACGCCGCGAGACGCCCGGCCCTGCCGGGAAAACCCTGGACCCAAGGTCCTCCAGATAAGCAACCGCAGCATCCATTCCTGCCACGTTCTCGTACACAAACGTCCCTACCTCGATCTTGAATGGAATCTGGTCCGGAATAAAATCTTCGCGGAAGGTTGGCAATGCCTCGAGCGCCCGCCGCTTGCCATAGAGGAAGCCCATATGCGGGGCGAATATCTTGTATCCCGAGCAAACCAGGTAATCGCAATCCAGGTCTTGCACATCAATCGGCCCGTGCGGAGCATAGTGGACCGCGTCGAGAAAGATTTCAGCCCCCGCCGCATGGGCGATGCTAGCCGTTTGTCTCACGTCCACAATCGAGCCGAGCGTATTGGACGCCACCGCGCATGCCACCAGGCGTGTGCGCGAATTCAGCAATGGCTCCAGGTCCTCATTGTGCAGAGTGCCGTCCGGACGCATTTTCCACCAGCGGATTACAGCGCCCCGCGTCTGCAGCGCCAACCATGTCGCCACGTTCGCTTCGTGGTCCAGATCCGTGACTACGATCTCCCGCCTTTCTCCCAGAGTCTCGGACAGGGCCAGGCTGACCAGCCGGATGAAAGATGTCGCGTTCATGCCAAAGGCCACTTCGTCAGACTCGCGTGCATTCAGGAAAATCGCAACGCTCTCTCGTGCCCGCTGGATCGCCGCGTCTACCTCCAGGCTTCTGCGATAGCGGCCGCCGCGCTGCACATTGCGGGACAAGAGATGGTCCTGAACCGCATCCATCACGTTTTGGGGTACCTGTGCGCCCGCTCCGTTGTCAAAGAAAATAAAATTGTCAGTGTTCAGCGCAGGAAATGACTGGCGGACCCAGGAGATTGGAAAATCAGGCATGATGTTGTTTCAGTGCTTTTTAAGCTGTTGGTTGATGGTTTCCGCATTATCGGCAAAAGTCGCCTGGAATTGGGGGTACTGGCGAAAGTCGCTGTACTTTCCCATGTGGATGCCGCGGCGTACCTCTGCCAGCGTAGCTCCTTTCCGGGAAAGCGTCTGGACCTGCGAAAACAGATCATGGAGATAATCGCGGAAACGCTGAAGGTCGACTTTGGTGCCCAGTTCGAAGTGGCCCGGCACCACCGCGTCCAATGGCTTAGCCAGCACTGCGTCCAGAGCTTTGATCCAATTTTGCGCGCTGCCGTCGTCCATCGCCGGGGAGGACCGGTTAAGAAATAGGTCTCCCATCGCGATGGTACGTTGATGCGGGAAATACACCAACGCATCTCCAGAAGTGTGGGCCTTGCCCGGAAAATAGATCTCGGCGGTGTAGGGATCGAGATGAACTGTGAGTTTCAGCTGAAATGTTACCGCCGCCGGCCGGAACAAGGAACGATTCGCAGGTGCTGACTGCATCACCGCCAAGGTGCGTTCCCGGGTCCAGTCGGTGCTGATCACTATTGCAGACGGTCCCACGGTCGAGTTCCCGCCTTGATGGTCCGGGTGATAGTGCGTGTTGACGATGTACTGCACGGGTAGGTCCGAAACCCTGCGAATTGCTTGCAGCAGCTTTCCGCCTTCGGTGGCGTCGAGACCGGTGTCCACCACCAGAATGCCGTTGCTTCCCACCAGGAAAGTGGAATTCGAACTGGAATCGTTGTCCGAAATGTAGGCGTAGAGGTCAGGCCCTGTCTGCTTGACCTCGGGGGCGGCCCACATCCCGGTACCGGTAAGAACGAAGATGATCGCCAGGAACCGCAGAATGCATCGCGACCTCAGCCGTGCCGGGTTGGCCCCTACTTCCCCGATCGCCATTTCTAGAAGCTCAGCTTTAGTGCAAGTTGAATCAACCGTGGTCCGCCCGATCCCAGTCCGACGTTGTTCTGCGCAGCGTCGGGAGTCTGGAAAAGCGTCCCAAAGTTGGGTGCTGCCAGAATGTTAGCCGGCAAGGCAAAGTTCGGATGATTGAAGATGTTGAAGAACTCGGCTCGGAACTGGATGTTTGCCTGTTCACCAATGCGGGTATTCTTCATCAACGAGAAATCGAAGTTATGGAATCCCGGCCCGGTTACGATGTTGCGTCCCGCGTTGCCGAAGGTCAGTGGCTGATTGGGCGTGAAGGCTGCCGTATTGAACCAGCGATTCACGGTATGCGGACCGGTGTTGGGATCACCAATCAGGTCGGGACGATCATTGCCCAGTCCTGTGCTGCTATTGTCCTGCCCGGTCAAAACCGAGAACGGCTGTCCGGTCTGTAGACTGAGGATACCTCCCAATTGCCAGCCGCTGCCCAGTGCCTTGGGCACGGCGTGCGCGGTCGGGATCTCATAGAGGAAGCTCCAGCTCAATCTGTGCCGAATATCAAAGTCCGAATTGCCGCGCTCCGCTCCCAGGTTGTAGTTGTTCTGGGGAAAGATCGTGGTCGCATTGGCGCCCGATCCGAAGAAAACAGAGGCGCCATCGATTGACTTCGACCAGGTATACGACATCAGGAACGAAAGTCCGTGGGAGAAGCGTTTGTCCAGCTTGGCTTGAAAGCTGTTGTATTGCGAGCTGATAGTGTCTTCCGCCTGGAAGAGCTGCGCATATCCGAAGAAAGGAGTGCGCGCGATGCTCGGAATCGCTGCAATACCATGCGGCAGGATGATGTTGTCAATCACGAAGTCGGGGATACCCATGAGTTCCATCCGCGTGCGCACGTCGGGAGTGAGCTTATCAATCTGCGCCTGGGTGATGAACGCCTGATTCATCTGCCGGAAACGTGGCAGTTTGGTTCCGGAAGTGCCGACGTAACCGAATTCCAGCAGCGCCTTCCCAGGAAGTTGACGCTGCACCATCAGGTTGTAATGTTGCGCGTATGGTGTCCGCAGCTTTTGCTGGGTGACGGTGAGCACCGGGAATCCAGAGGGCGCGAACGCGTCGGGCCATCCCGGGAACGCATTGAAGAAGTCTGGCAGGAACGGCGGGTTCAGCATCACGTTCCCCGGAATATTTCCAATGATCGTTTCGTAGAACGCGCCATAGCCCGCGCGGATGACGGTCTTGCCGTTGCTGAACACGTCCCAAGCCAGGCCGAGACGAGGCGCGATGTTGTTGTGATCAGGATCATAAATGCCATCCACCTCCCCTTGGGTGACAACCCCGGAGGCGCGCAGGGCGTCGAGATTCGTCTGGATGGTGGGATCGCTGGGGTCCAGGAAGGTAGTGAAATCTTGTGGACGGAATGTGCTCAAGCGGCCATGGGCCTCGCGCAGCACGGTGTTCAGCTCGTAACGCAAGCCGTAGTTCAGAGTCAAGTTCTTCCGCAGCTTGAAACTGTCCTGCCCGAAGAAACCATAACTAGTTGTGTGGAAGTTTCGGTGAGAGTCGCCGACGAACTGCAAAGCGCCGCTGGAGAGTCCCTCGGCAAAATCGACCAGCGCGTTGGGAATTCCCTCCGGGTTATTGGTGCCGCTGAAACTGACCTGGCCGCTAAAGGCCAGATCGTAAAACCGGTTGAGTTGTGTATAGCGGATATCTGCCCCCACTTTGAACACATGTCGGGCCGTGCTGTGGGAAACGTTATCCACCACCTGGTAGGTGTTAATTGCGGTGCGGTTGGGTTGATCAATCGCCCCGCCCAGGTTGCTGACGGATGCGCTACCGGAGACGAATCCGCCGGAGAAAGAAAGTTGAGGAATATTTCCCAGCCCCAGCGGTGCCCCTGCCGGCCACCCGGTGTTGATGCCGAAATCCGCTGCTTGTGGTCCCGTCTGGGTTGCCAGCTGAACATTGGTCCGGGTGAATCCCAGGCGCGCTTCGTTCAGCGTCCTGGGAGAAATCACGCGCGTATAGGAGATGGCCACCAGGTGATTGGCGCCGTTGTCATTCACGCCATAACCCGGCACATTGGTCCCACTCTGTCCCGGCGTGAAAGGAAAGAAAATGTCGGAGCGGGTCCGGCTGTAGCGCGCCGAAAGACTGTCCGAGCTGCGCAAGCGATGGTCAACCTTCACCAGGAACTGGTCGGTGGCGTCGCTCTGCTCGGGGGACGAAATAAAGTTGCCGCTGGGATTGTTAAGGTTGGGATCCGGATATAACTTGAAAAGCTGCGCACTCACCGGATTCACAGCGATCGTAACCGGGTTTCCGCCGGCGTCGGTGAAGTTGCCAGCTCGCTGGTCGAGCGTGGGCACATTCGTGATGCGGGTGATGCCTGCTTTCCGGCGGAAGCCTTCATAGTTCAGGAAAAAGAAAGTATTGTTCTTCACAATCGGGCCGCCCAGTGTGCCTCCGAACTGGTTCAAATGCAAACCGGATTTGGGGAACTGGTCCTGGTTAAAGAAGTTACGAGCATCGAAAACATCGTTGCGGAAGAATTCATACGCCGATCCGTGCAACTGATTGGTGCCCGACTTGGTCACCAGGTTGATCACGGAGCCGGTGTTGCGGCCATACTCAGCCGCAAAAGTATTAGTCTGGACTTCAAATTCCTGAATGGAATCGACTGAAGGCAACTGCGCCGCCTCACCCGCAAAATAATTATTGTTGTCGACTCCATCCACCAGGAAATTATTGGAAGTCGAGCGTTGACCGTTAGAAGAAAAACCCGAGACATTGCCTTCGCCGCCTTGCTGGCCACCTCCACCACCCGAGACCGCCACTCCAGGGTTCAGGCGGGCCAGTTGCGCGAAGTCGCGTCCATTCAAGGGCAGGTCTTCCACTTTGCGGTTGTCGATGATCTGGCCAAGCTTGGAGCTTTCCGTCTGGGTCAGGTCCGCATTCGCCTCCACGGTCACGGTCTCGGCGGTGGCCCCGACTTTCAGCACCAGATCCAGGGTACGCGTCTGGGCCACGCCGATTTCGATGTCCTTCTCCACCAGACTGGCAAAGCCTGGGGCCTCTGCCCTGACTTCGTACATGCCACTAGGAATCGCGATTACCCGGTAGATTCCATTATCCGCGGAACTGACATCTCTCTGAAGACCGGTCGCCGCACTAATCACCGTGATCTTTGCGCCTGCGACAGCGGCGCCTTTTTAATCCTGGACGGTGCCCACAATTCCGCCCTGGGTGGTCTGTGCCCAGGAAGCGGTAAGCAGAATATTGAGCAGAAGAACACTTGCTAAAGCTGTGAATCCTGATCGCCGCATGGCTTGCCCCCTTCGCCATTCGTGTGTCTGAATGGCTATCGATCGTTTGCACGTCGAGTGTCGGCCTCATTGTGGCTTTGCCATTGATGCCGTCGACGGAGATGAAATCTCGTCCTTGTAAACCATCCCGTCTTTCATTACGAATTCCACGTGCTGCAACAGGCGAACATTTGTGACCGGATTTCCCTTTACCGCAACGAGGTCCGCAAATTTGCCCCGTGCGATGGAGCCAATGCGGTCCGACCAGCCCATGAGCTCGGCTGCGTTCACGGTGCCTGCTTGCAAGGCTTTCACTGGCGCCAATCCCAGTTCCACCATGGCCCAGAATTCGCCGCCGTTTTCCCCGTGCGGATATACTCCGGCATCGGTTCCCAGCGCCACTCGCACGCCGCTGCGAAAGGCCTTGGCCATGTTCTGCTTGGCGGCTGGAATGATGATGGCCGCCTTCTCCATTACCCATGGGGGCATATGCATTTGAGGCGCGTGTTCCTGAAACCAGAACAGGGGATACGATGTCGGAACCAGAAATGTGTTGTGCTCTTTCAGCAGCTGAATGCCTTCGTCGTCGAGAAAGATGCCGTGTTCGATCGAATCCACGCCGGCGCGGATCGCGTCCTTGATCGCCAGCGCGGAATGGGCGTGCGTGGCCACCTTGCGTCCCAGGCGATGGGCCGCGGTGACCAGCGCTTGCATCTCAGCCGGACTGTACTGTTCGAGCAGCGGATTGTCGCCCTTGGAGAAAACTCCACCGGAGGCGCAGAACTTGATGACATCGGCGCCGTACTTCACGACCTCGCGCACTTTGTGCATGACCGCGTCCACGCCGTCGGCTGCGCCTTCCGCGGAGTAGTGGAATTCGGGAGCCAGCAGGTTGCTGTCGCAGTGTCCGCCGGTGATCCCGAGGGGCGGCCCGGAAGCCTGCATGCGAGGCCCGATCACGTCGCCGGCATTGATGGCATCGCGCAACGCCACGTCGGCATAGCCCTCTGCTCCCACATTGCGCACGCTGGTGAATCCAGCCAGCAGGGTCAGGCGAGCGTTCTTGGCTCCGATGAGGGCGGCGCGGGGACTGGAAATTCCCAGCGACTCATAGCCTGCATTCCCGGCGTCCGATGTCAGGTGGGTGTGCACATCAATAAATCCGGGAAGCACGGTTGCATCGCCCAAATCGATCACCCGGGCATGAGGAGGCACTGGGACATTGCCACTGCCTACCGATGCGATCCGATTTCCCGTGATGACGATGACGGGCCGATCGGTAAACTGGCCCGACTCCGCATCGAATAGCTTGCCGGCACGAATTACGATGCTCTCGGCAACCGCAGGGGTTTGCGCGAAGAGCCCCGGAAGCCACAGGGCAAACAGTCCAATCATCAGCAGCGCCGAGCTGAGTAGCCGCATGTCAGCATGTGCGAAACTCCGCATGGTTCGAATCCCGCTATGCCTGTACCCATCCATCATCGTGCCACCCTCGCCCTTTAACGCACGCTGGCAACCGGTTCCGTTACCAGCCGGTCAAGGTTTTCTTCGAGTAACTGCAACACCGCCTGGACATCCTCCAGCGTGTTGTAAACATGAAACGAAATTCTCAGCCCATCATGGCGGCTGGAGACAACCACATCGCGGGCGGCAAATTTCTGTACGAGCGCGTCGGCCTCTTTCGATTGCAGCACTACCAGAGGCCCAGCACTGTCGGGGGGCGTCTTGGCGTGAATCCCTAGTTCCCGGGCACCGTCTAGCAAGGCTTTGGTCAAATTCCCGACATGAGTTGCCACCGTCTGCATGCCAATCTCCTGCAGCAACCGAACGCCCTCGCTCGCTCCGTAAACGCTGGGAATAGGGGGAGTACCAGACTCGAAACGCCGCGCGCCGGGCGCAGGATCGAACAATCTGACATTGAAAGCAAACGGATCGGCCTGGCCGAACCAACCGGTGACCGACGGCACCAGGGACAAAGCCAGCGACTTTCGAACGTACATGAAGGCCAGTCCCGGCGGTCCCAGCAGATATTTGAGAGTTCCGCTGACGTAGAAATCCAGGTCCATGGTTTTGACGTTGACGGGGCGAGTCCCACAATCCTGATAGTCGTCGAGCAAGACCAGGGCTCCGCAATCGTGGGCCATCCGCGTAATCTCGGCTGTGGGCATGCGAAAGCCATTCATGAAGCAGATGTGAGTCAGGGGAACGATCAGGGTTTCGTGATCAATCAGCGCGTCATAGCCTGCGACGGTTACCCGATCGTTGGCCGCCTCCACGAAAGCCACGTCGGCGCCGCGCTTGCCCTGGGCCAGCCAGATGTGGCCCATGGTAGGAAACTCAAACTCCCCGAGCACCACTTTGCGCCGCTGCTCGAAGGAGAGCGCGCTGGCAATCGAGTTGACTCCGGCCGAGGCACTGGCCACCAGAGCCACTTCATCCGGCTCGGCGCCGATGAAGCGCGCAAACACGCTCCGAGCCACTTCGTATTGCTCTACCCACAGATCCCACGGCGATCCCTGTTCGTGCCAACTGCGCAGATACTGGAGAAATCCTGCCTCCACCCGTTCCGACAACGCTCCCTGGGAACAACTGTTGAGGTAGATCTTCTTTTTGAAGACCGGGAACTGGGACCGGATTGCTGCGACTGTCGTATTAGTCAAAATCGCTTCTCACTTCGAGTAGGGGGCACGAATCATCACCCGGTCCAGGCACGCCCGTGGTTTCACGCTCAAAATCACCCCTCACCGGAGCCCGGACCGGAAGTGGGCCAAAAGCTATCCCAGGCGCTAGATGCATGTCAAGTGTATTCATATCGGTATGCATGTGGTATACCACTTCCAGGAGGACTGCGGCGGGATTGCGCGCTTCGCGTCCCATGGTAGGCTAACAACGGGTAGGCGTTAACAACGCCGCGGCCGGGCATCCGGCGCGGAACTCTGGTTCGCCAGTGAGGTCATTTTGGCTAAGATGCCAAAAACAGCGCTGTTCCGCTCCGGCCACCTGAATCGGGCGCGTAGCCGGGCATCGCAATCGTCATCTGCTGTGGCGCCGCCGCGAAGCACGCTGGCGGAACAGGTCTATCAGCAGCTTCGACGCGACATTATTCACGGCGTCTTCCAGGCCGGCGAGGCCATCAACGAGAAGGTCCTGGCCAAGCGCTACCAAGGCAGCCGCACCCCGGTCCGCGAGGCGGTGATGCGACTGCAGCAGGAGAACCTGCTGCGCCTCGTACCCAACAAGGGCTATTTTGTCGGCCACATCACCATTCACGAACTCAACGAGATGTACGAATACCGGGCGGAGCTCGAGGGGTTTTGCGCCGAACTTGCAGCCCGGCGTTGGGCCGACACCGCGCTGATGGACCGCCTGCGCGGGTTAGTCGGTGTCCAGTATCGTACTGACGACCGGACCAGCTACGAGCACTTTATCGAAGCCGACACCGAATTTCATGTCGGCATCGCCCAACTGACACGCAACCGGCTGGTGTTGCGCGCCATCCGCGAGGTCCGTTGCCAGATGGAACGCATCATGTTTGCCGCCATCGATATCGGCTACTACGGCGAAGTTCCGGCCCGGGAACACACCGAAATCCTCGCTGCCGTCCACCGTCGCGATCCCCTAGCAGCCCGCAAGCTCATGTATGAGCACATCGTCGGCTCCAAGGACAAGGTCCTGCAGCTGGCTGTCGGAAGACCTCTTGCGGAGAAGTCGCCGTAGCGACGAGAACCGGCTGTCACTACAGAGGAGAGAAGTTACCTGCCTTCAGCGCCTGACCCGCCTTTTCGGACTGGGATATTTTGGTTCAAACGGAAAAAATTGTTGGGATCGTAGCGAGACTTCACGTCGATAAGGCGCTCCCACCGGTCACGGTATGCCTCCGGCACGCGATCATCTTCATCGCTGCTCATGAAGTTGATATAGACGCCCGGCGTCATGGCAGGGCGCAGCTCGCTGAAGAGAGAGCGCACCCACGCGATATTGGAGGCGTCGCCGGAACGGTCGGCCCAGTTTCCAAGCAAATTGGTCACGAACGGTGAATTGCGATCGCCGAAGGCCGTATCTTCCGCGGCCATGTGGGTGGTGGCTCCGCCGAGATAGGCGAGTTCGATCTGCGTGTCGGGGGACGGGATGTCCACCAACGAGGATGCCATGAGATCAATACTGTTGTCGTCCAGAGTCTTAAAGTAGCCGGATTTTGTATAGTAGCGGCGGCCGGGAGGGAACTCGTGGTCGGCGATGGTTTGCAGCGCAAGGTAGGACATCACTCTACTGGTGACTCCAACCGGGGAGCCGATGGAGAGAATGTGATCAAGATAGCGGAGACCTTTTTCGGAATCCCCTGCCCAAACCGCGGCGACGCTTGCCACAGGGCGGCCACGAATTTCGAGCGGCACGTTGTCTGTCTGCGGGGCAAGACGCAAGGAAACACTCCATCTCAAATTGTCCGGCAGCTCCGGAAGCGAGTCTCTCCAACTGCGCAGGAAACGCGGAGTGTCGGGTTCACGGTAATACGCTTCGCCCAGAACGACAGAAGTCACCGGATGAAGGCGTACTTCGAATTCCGTGACAACTCCAAAATTTCCACCGCCTCCGCGCAGGGCCCAAGCAAGGTCGGAGTTTTCGTTGGCATCGGCGCGCACCACGGTGCCGTCAGCGGTCACCAAAGTAAAGCTTTCCACGTTATCGCAGGAAAGTCCGTGAAGCCGAGTCAACCAGCCGAATCCACCTCCGAGAATCAGGCCGGAGGCGCCCGTGTGCGAAACGACGCCGGCGGGAAAGGCCAGTCCGCAGTTCTGAGTGGCCATGTCGATCGTACCAAGGAGACAGCCGCCCTCGAAGCGTGCCCGGCGGGCCGTAGGATCCACGGTCACGTGGCGCATTTTGGAAAGGTCGATTACCAGCCCGCCGTCACAGGTGCTGAAGCCGGCAAGGCTGTGCCCCCCGCAGCGCAATGCGGCTAATACGCCGGTGGTGGCGCCGGCTCGGACGGCCGCTTGCACATCAGCGACGTCCGCGCATCGCGCAATCAGACCCGGCGAGCGAGCAACCATGCCATTCCAGATCACGCGTGCGTCCGCGTAGGCAGGGTCGGCGGGACCGAGCAGGTCTCCGTGAAATGTTCCTTGCAGCGAAGAGCGGACCTCTTCGATTGCAGTCGCCACTCTCTCATGCTCCTGATCCGCTCGCAGCGGATCTTCATATAGTCGCATGGGGAGACCTTTCGCGAAAAAGTCTCCACCGCGGCCCGTATGTGGACAACCCCAATACCGCTTTGTACACTCCTGGTGTTGCGTTCCCTGGTACCCAGTATGCGATTCATTACTTTTGACGATCCGGTGCGGCGATCCCGCATCGGTGCCCTTGCGCCCGATGGGCGTATCGTTGATCTGAACTCAGCATGCGCATTGTACTTGCGCGACGTTGAAAACGAAGGCGCCTACGACCGCCTCTCCGGGGCGCTGGTGCCGCCCAACATGCGCAAACTGTTCGCCGGCGGAGATACGAGCCTGGAGGCCGCGCGCAAGGCTTTTGACTACGTGCTGGGGAGCGACAGCCTTCGGGGGCCGCGCGGAGAGCCCATCTTCTACTCCGCGGGGGAGGTCTTACTCAAGGCGCCGATTTTACCCAAAAAGTTCTTTCATACGGCCGGCAACTTCCGCGAACACCATGAGGAGGCCACGAAGGCCGGGTTTTCGCACCCGGTCATGCCGTGGATTGTGTTCTTCCAGAACGTTGACGCCATCATCGGCCATGAAGAGCCGGTGATCTATCCCGAGCACCTCACGCAAGAACTGGACTACGAACTTGAACTCGCGGTGGTCTTGAAAAAGGGCGGTAAAAACTTCGCCCCGGAAGATGCCGCCGACTATGTTGGGGGCTACGTCATCTTCAACGACATTACGGCCCGCGACATTCAGCGGCGCGAGATGAAGTCCGGAGTGTTCAGTTTCTGCAAGGGGATCGACACGTTCTGTCCGCTGGGGCCGTGGATCGTGACGCCAGACGAGATACCCAACCCACACAACCTGGCCATGGAGCTGCGGGTGAACGGCGAGCCCCGGCAAAATTCGCATTCCAGCAAAATGTGCGTGAAGATTCCCGAAATTCTTTCGCATTACTCACCGATGGGCTACAGCGCAGGCGACGTGGTCTCCACCGGCACCGTCTCGGGAGTTGCTGCGTTCAGCGGCGATCCCAAAGCCTGGTATCTCAAGGTCGGAGATGTGATGGAATGCGAAATTGAAAATATTGGAATCCTGCGCAATCGCGTAATTTCGTGGGAGGAAGCCTACGGCCGCAAGCCCGCTGCCCTCGCGACCCAGGAAACTTCGCCCTAGAGAGCATCTATGAATTCCCATCAAAACAACGGCAAGGTTTGGGTGAGCGATCTAAATGCCCGTCCTGAAATTCGCTCAGCTTTCCCCCGCTCCCAGGTCCGCTTTTACGACACCACGCTGCGCGACGGCGAGCAAACTGTCGGCGTGGTTCTGTCACCACAGCAGAAACTGGAAATCGCGCGCAAGTTGGACGAACTGGGAATCAGCCGGATTGAAGCCGGTTTCCCGAAAGTTTCTCCCGAAGATGGGAAGCAATCACTTTGATGCGCAAGGCAGACCTGAAGGCGGAGCTCTGGGGCTTTTCCCGAGCCGTCCGAGGAGACGTTGAAGAACTGGTTCGCCTCGGCTTGAGCGCGACTGTGATTGAGTCGCCGACCAGCGATATCAAATTGAAAGCTTATGGCCTCTCCCGCGAGGAAGTGCTCAAGCGCGTGACGGACGCGGTCAGCTTCGCCAGGCAGAATGGGATTACAGTCGCGTATTTCGCCGTGGATGGGACTCGCACCGAACTCGATTTCTTGAAGAGAGTCTATCTTGCGGCGCTCGATGCGGGCGCCAGCGAAATTGTCGTCGTCGATACCATTGGCGCCTGCGGCCCCGAAGCGGTCGAAATCCTCGTGCGCGAAGTAGGCCAGTGGGTGGGGCCGAATGTTCCGGTTCACTATCACGGGCACAATGACTTCGGGATGGCCACGGCCTGCGCTGTGGCAGCCGTACGCGGCGGGGCGTCCTGGATCCAGGGCACGATCAACGGCATGGGCGAGCGCGCCGGAAACGCCGATATCGGTGAGATTGCGCTGGCGTTGCGCTGTCTCTACGAGGTGCCCGTCGCTCTCGATTTGACCAAGGTGCGTGAGGTTTCAGACGTCGTAAGTAAAGCTTCCGGTTACACTTTTGACGCCTGGAAACCTCTGGTGGGAGAAAATCTTTTCATGCGCGAAAGCGGCGCAGTCGCCAGCCAGTTTCACATTCCTGAAGCCATAGAACCGTATTCCTCGGAGTTGGTCAACGCCCGCAGGAGAATCGTTTTGGGGAAAAAGAGCGGGCTGGACAGTATTGATCTGAAGGCAAGAGAACTGGGCCTGGCGGTCGCGACTGAGCGGCGCGCGACCATTCTCGGTGCCGTCAAAAAGAGGGCCATCGCCAAACGCGGCCTGCTCATGGATGACGAGTTCAGTGAAATCGTCCGGCAGGTATCATCGCAGACCTCGGCAAGCAAGGCTTGAGCCGGTACGCATCTATTTCCTGAAATGCGGCAGCACTGCCTCACCAAACAACTTGGCCTGTCCCGCGCGGTCGTCTCCCCAAATCTCGAGCATGATGTGGGTGCAGCCCGCGTCCCGGTATTCTTCGATGCGCTGGATGCACTCTTCCGGCGTTCCGGCGATGGCGCAGACTTTGCTGAGGATTTCGTCCGTCACCGCTTTTGCGGCCGCCTTTCGTCCACCTGCTTCCATGGCGTCGGCTACTGGGCGCAAGTCCTCGAAGGTCAAGCCGGCGCATTCCAGCAGAATGTCGGCCGAGCCCTTGATGTTCTGAACTTTGTTGGCGAGATACATCGCTGCTTGCTCGCGGGCGCCCTCTTTCCCCTTGGCAGAGTCGCGCCCGATGCTGCCCACGATGACCGAACCTAGAACCAGGCGTGCCGGGTCTTTCTCTACTTTGCGGGCGCCTTCTTCCATGTTCTTGCGCGAGTAACGTACAAATGCCGGAGTCGTGATACTGGCAGTCAGCAACCCGTCGCCAACCACACCTGACATTTTCTGCAATACTGGTCCCGTCGCGGCAACGTAAATCGGAGGAACGCCCCGGGGAGTGTGTGCGTCCGGCCTCAGGGGCGGTACGCTGGCGTGGAATACTTTGCCCTGATACTGAAACGCTCCACCCTTCAAGACACCCTTGATGACTTCAATGCTCTCGCGCATCACAGTCGCCGGGCCAACTTTCGCACCCTCCCCCTCGCCAATCTCCTTCATGAAAATCTTGGAGGCGCCCAGACCCAATAAGAACCGGTCGCCGGCGAGGTCCTGCATGACCCGCGCTTCCATCGCAATCTGCACCGGGTGCCGCGTGTACGGCGAGATGATGCCCCAGCCCAGTTGAATGCGTGTAGTGTGGGTCGCGATCACCGCCAACACGGCCGTGGATGAACGCGCCTCGAAGGAATGTTTGCGCCACCAGGGATACGCTTCCGCAATCCAGAATGCGTCGAACCCGGCCTGCTCGCATGCCTTGGCCATGGCGACGGTCTCATGTACCGGCTCCATGCTGAGTTGCAGAACACCAATATTGAATGGAATGGTCATGGATAGTCGCTTCTGACTCCTGGCGGCTGGCTGCCTGCGTCGTCAATATTTTAAGAGCCAGTTCTCTGACCCTGGTTCTCAGTTCTCAGGCATTCAATCTGGGTCTTTCCACGAATGCTCGAGGCCTTTGATCAGTTCCCACATGGTTTTGTTTAGCGGGGTGGGAACTCCGAATTTTTCACCCCACTTCACAATAGCGCCATTCATGAAATCCACTTCAGTCTGCCGCCTGGCGAGGACGTCCTGCAGCATGCTGGCGCGGTGCTTGCCGGGAGCGCCCGCGCCTTTCTGTACCAGTTGGCGCGGGTCGCCATGGAGCGCAATGCCCAGGCTTTGGGCTACGGCTTCACCTTCGGCTATCAGGTCGTTGAAAAGTTGACCGGTGGCCGCAAACCGCGTCGCAGCGCCGTGATGCAGCAACGTCAGTGCGCCGACCGGGTTGGTGGAGGCATTGAAAATCAGTTTGGTCCACTGCGCCCCGCGCGCGTCTTGCAAGGCAATGGTGTTCATGCCCGAACGCGTCATCAGCCCGGCCAGTTCCTCCACCTTGCTCATGGAAGTGTGGGTGGGTTCGAAAGGGCCAACCCAGGTATCGCCCTTAATGTCGTAGCCAATGTGTCCTGGTGCGATGGCGTGTCCGGCGGGAAACGTCGTGCCCCGGATTACATACTTCACGTGCTCGGCGATGATTTCTTCGTTGCCGACACCGTTCTGCACCGAGCACACGACACTGTCGTCATCAAAGATATGTGCCACCTGCGCGACTGCATTCCGGGTGTGGATTGCCTTGGTGGCGACGATGCCGTAGTCGCAGCGCGGTAGTTCTTTGACATTGCTGGTCGCATTCAGTCGGGCAGTGAACTCGGCTGCGCCGGACAGCCGCAGTCCGTTCTTCTGGATTGTGTCAGTGTGCTCCTTCCACAGGTCGTAAGCCCACACTTCGACCTCGCCGGCCTTCGCCAGGTGCGCGGCGAAGAGGCTGCCCACCGCGCCGCAGCCGACTACACAGACCTTCATCGTGTGACCGTCCTCAGTTCGTCGGTTCGGTCGCGGGTCTCCTGTCCGCTGTAAAACTTCCAGGGAACATCGGCCAAACTCTCGCCCTCAGTCTTGCCGATACGATAAGTGTCCTGGGTATAGAGGCAGACCTTGCCATCCTTGTCCACGACCTGGGGATGAAGCGAGAAGATCATGTTCTCCTCGAGTAGCGCGTCACTCTTCGCCCCAATTGCCGGGTACTCGAGCATGGTCGTTCCAATGCTGTGTCCGGAGAGGTGTCCCAAAGCAAAGCCGTGTTTCGCAAACGCCTGTGCAACTGTACGGTGAATGTTGCTTGCCAGCTCACCTGCGCGCATCAGCTTCCGGGCTTCCTCCAGCGCGTGGGGATAGACATCGGCCATGGCTTGAGTGCGCGCGCCGACTTGGCCGCTAATCAATGGCCGGGAAAATTCCACCCAGTAACCGCCCGCGCCAGTGACTTCGAGGGAGTAGAGCAGAAGGTCATCGGCCGCAACCACGCGATGGCCCGGCACTTTGAAGGACGCTTCCGCCTCGCCGTGAGTACCTGAAAGCATGATGTTCATCATGCGCGGTCCCGCCCCACGCGCGAAAAAACGTTGCACCGCGGGCGCCATGATTTCGGCTTCAGTCTTGCCCGGCTCGTAGGCCGCGACTAGTGCCCAGAAGCCGTCAACGATGATGTCCATGGCGTCGCGCACTTCGGCGAGCTCTTCGTCGCTTTTGACCGCACGCGCCATATCAAACTGGCGATCAAAGGGAACCAGCGCAAACGAACTCTTTGCCAGCTCAACATAGTCGCGTACGGCCATGATGAAATCCATGCCGTACACCCCGACGCGTTTCCATCCACGTTCCTGCCCTCGCTCGCGAAGCCAGCTTCCTGGAACATCCGGCCAGACATAGTCTTTGATCCAGGGTTTGGTCTTGTCGCCGATCCAGCGCGCCTCCCGCGGAAATACAAGCGTCGGCTCGCCCGCCAGCGGCAGCAGTAAGTAAACATAGCGGTGAACGATCTCGAACCCGGACAAGTAAAACGTAGCGCCTTCAAAGCCGGCATACTGATTGCCGCACACAATCAGCGCGTCCAAGCCTTCACGCTCCATACGGGAGCGGATGTTCTTATATCGGCGGTCGATTTCCTGTTGAGTTGGCAACTGGTCTCCTCGCTTTTCGGTTCTGCAGCGACGCCTTCTTTGCTCCAGTTTACGACTCCAGATCGCACAGCTCCGCAGCCGTGAGCGCGTAAATCTTCGTAATGTCCACCAAGGTCTTGATTCTGACTTTTTCGCCTTCGGCATCGCGATGCCCACTGGACGGGCCGTAATTAACGGTCTCGATGCCGTAGCGGCTGAGCACGCTCGCGTCCGAGCACCAGGCAACAACTTCCCGCTCCGGTGGCTTGCCCATGATGCGCTCATGATTGGCATCGATGGCCTTGATCATTTCGTGGTCCTCGCGGATTCGCGCGCCGGGCACGGAAACATAGGTCTCAAACTCCAGCCGCCAGTCGGGATGCTGCTTCTCTAGAGTAAGGAACACCTGCTGAATCTCGCGGCGCGCGTCGTTCATCGGAATGCTGGGCGGAACGCGTATGTCGAGAAACAGGTCGGTCTTTTCCGGAGTACGGCTGGCGCGCCAGGCGTGTCCGCCGCGAATGCCGCCCAGATTCACGATCGCTTTTCTGCCACCGTAGGAAGCTTTTTTCTCCCAGACGCCGATCCATTTCAGAATCTCATCCATCAACTCGTGCATTCGCCGAATAGAGTTCATCTCTTCGCGCCCTTCGCAGAACGCAGTGTGAACATAAATACCGGTACAGGAAATGCGCACCCAGAGAGAACCAAAATGTTCGAGCACCACGTGCATGTCCGTGGGCTCGCCCAGGATGCACATGTCAGGCAGCACGCCGTGATTTACCAGGTAGTGCGTGCCCACGCCATAGCCGCGGTATTCCTTGCCTTTGAAGTCGCCCCACTGCGCTTTCTCAATCTCCCCGGCGACGGCAGCAATGATGACGTCGCCCTGCAATCTGACCCCTGTGCGCTGCAGCGCTTTGATCGCATGGGTGTAACACACCAGCGCGCCCTTCATGTTGTAAATACCGAGACCGTAAACGAATCCGTTCTTGACGACGGCCTGCGGCTTGTATCCGATGCCGGTCAGGAAATCTTCGCGACCCGTGTTCGAAGTATCCATGTGGCCGTTGAACATCAGATTCTTGCCGCCGCCACTGCCGGTCCAACGGCCAATAACGTTGGCACGTCCGTCCTCCACCTCCTGCCACGTGATCGCCAGTCCGAGCTGCCGCAGCACCGCCTGCATGTACTCTGCCATGTGGAGTTCTTCGCCGGTGGGACTTGGAATGTTGATGACGTCGCAGCACATGGCCACGATTTCTTCTTCCTTGATCTCGGCGACGATCTTCTCCACGAGCTTGGAATTCAGTGGGGGCTTCGAATCTTTAGTTGATTTAGCCACAGTTCTCGGTTCTCGGTACTGAGTTCTCCGCGTTAAGCAGCCGGAAATCATCGGGATACGTGCACAACTTTTCGTTACCGGTTTCGGTGATGAGAAAATTGTCTTCCAGGCGCAACCCACCTCCGCCGGGCCAGTAAATACCCGGCTCGATTGCCAGCACCATGTTCTTTCTCATGGCGCCACTCCCGGCCTGGTGCGCGTAGGGAAACTCATGAGCGCGCGCTCCCACACCGTGACATATGGCATGTGAGGGCTGGCCCGGATATCCGCCTTCTGTAATGCGAGCCCGAATCAAACGATCCAGGTCGGGAAAGCCGGCCCCATCTCGCGCAGTTTTCACGGCTTCGTTGAAGACCTTCAACAACAGGTCCAACAGCTTGTGATATTCCGGCGTCAGCTCGCCCGGACAGGCGTTCTTGGTAAGGTCTGTCCAGTAGCCGTCCGCGCAGACCCAAATTTCGAACAAGGTAGGCTCGTTCTTTTGAATCGGACGGTCGCCGGTAGCGGTAAACGTCGCGATTCCTTTTCCCGACCAGACCAGGGTGAAAGCACGCGCCATCTCGACCCTGCCTTTGTAGCCCACGCCCAGGCCATGAACGAAGCCTTCGTACATGCCGCCCACTTCGCTTTCTTTCATCCCGGGACGCATGTGTTCGCGAGTGTAGTCCATGGCCAGTGCAGCCAGTTCGTTGGCCAAGCGCATGCGCTCAATCTCCTGCGAAGTTTTTATGGAACGAGCTTCATTGAGCAGCGGAGTGCTGTCGCTAACCTTGCCTGCGATTTTATGGAAGGCATCAAAATAAAACTGGGTTGGAGTGGTAGGCTCGCCCACCATGCGATCGGCTGATTGTGTCCCCATGTTCAGTTCAATGGCGACGTGGTCGGTCAGGCCGCGCTGCTTGAGGATCTCAAGCGCCAGGTCGAGCGCGCGGAATTGAGGAGGGCGCGGATCGCGCTCGTCATAACTCTTGAATAGCTGGATATCCTTCGTCCAGGAGTTGCGCGTCGCGTCGGCCAGCTGCGGCTCCAGTGCTATCAGGATGGGCTCGCCCTCGCGCGGAAAGATGGCGGCATCGTATCCCTTCATGCACCAGTAATTCGTGAGATATAGCATGTTGTCAGGGGCGCGCACCACCAGGGCGCTAACATCCTGATTTTTCATGAGGGCACGCACGCGGTCGAGTTTCACGTGGTCAACTGGCCAGGACATGTCTAGTGGACCTTTCCCTGGGCGACCACCGCCCGATTTTCGCCGGCAAAAGTCCACGCCGCTTCCCGTCCCTTAATCAGGCGGTAAACCGCAGTATGCATCGGCGCGGCGATCCCAACCCTCTCCGCTTCGCGAGCGATTGCCCCGCTCAGAAAATCCACCTCCGTCGGCAACTGATGACGAATGTCGTAGAGCATCGAAGGCGGATGGTTGGTCATGGCACCGATCTTGTTCATCTCCCACGGGTCCTCGTGCAAATGCACTCCCACGGCTTCAGCTACACGCTTGCCTTCGTTGATCAGATCGTGCAACAAGTGGCCGAGGCTGGAGTATTGCAATTCGTCCGCAAAGTGCGGCGAATGTGGCAATCCCGTCAAGGCCGATACTCCATTTACCGAGGCATTGAAAATGAGCTTTGACCATTGCGCCGGACGCGCATCATGCAACGCCTCGGCTTTCAGACCACTCGCGACGATCAACTCTGCCGCCTCCTTGACTAATGCATACGGCGTATTACCCGGTTCGAAAGGGCCGATCCAGGTGGCGGTATCCAACTCGTATTGCACGTGCGTGTCGCTGTGCCGAGTGCCGCTCATGAAGGTTGTACCTCGAATTACATATCCGCCGGTGTGCGCAGCAATGATCTCTTCACAACCGAGTCCGTTCTGCGCCGAAATGATTGCACCCTTATTGAAGCGGTGCCCCACCGGAGCGATTGAATCTTCCACTTGCGTCCCCTTGGTCGCGATGATGCCAAGGTCGCAGTCCGGCAACTCATCAGGCCTAGCCGTTGCCTTGAGCGAGACATGAAAATTGTGCGCGCCCGAGACCTGCAATCCTTCCTGATTGAGCGCCCGTGCATGTTCTTTACGGCGGACAAAAGCCCATACTTCCGCGACCCGCGCCACATGCGCTGCGTACAGGCTTCCGATGGCCCCGCAGCCAATTACACATACACGCTTCATAAGTAGTTCCGGCGTCTCGCCGGGCGTCCGGCGGACGTTTCGTCCGCCGTCAAAATCAGCGTTTGGGGGCGCCGGTTCCACACGGTCATGCTCGTTTCTCCACTTTCACCAGCTCCCTGCTCTCTTTCGCTGCCATGGCCCGAAACAAGCTATCTGGGTTGTTGAATGAATCTTCGATGATGATGTCGTTCGCAAACAGGGCATCCTGCAACGCTGCCGAGATGGTGTGGATCGGCGCTGCCCCGCCTTCGCCCATTCCCTTGGCGCCGCTGTAGCTGTGTGGCGACGGGGTTTCGATGTGGCCGTATTTCACGTTCGGCATGTTCATCGCGGTGATCGGAATGTAGTCGCTGAAGGTGCTGGTGAGCATGTTTCCCACCTCGTCGTACACGCAGTTCTCCATCAGCGCCGCACCGATGCCATGTGCCGTAGCTCCATAGACCTGACCTTCTACGATGGGCGGATTAATCATCGTGCCGCAATCATCCACCGCAACATAATCAAGAATGCGCGGGATGAAGGTGTCGCGCTCGACTTCAACCACGGCCACGTGAAGCTGGGATGCATAGGTGAGGGTCAGGCTGCCGTATTTCTTTTTCGTGTCTGGCACCTTGAACGGCGCCCGCCAGACGTAGCGGCAGTTCAGCGTGATTTCATAAAGCTCAGCCGGCAAGCTGGCGCTGTTGGCATTGACCAGGTTGGCCAGGCCCCAGTAGTTCAACGACTTGCCGGTGCTTGTCGCACGGATTTCCGGGCCTTGCGCGCCAGCCCCGAACTCGAGGTCGCCTTCTTTCGTGTTGAGCGCGAACGCCGCCAGCCGCTGCATTTCAGCTTTTAATTTCTGGGCCGCCCCGTGGACCGCCGACAGCCCGGAAACCGCAAACTGGCTGGCGTAGGTTCCGGAAAATCCGGTGTGCACGTTGCGCTCGGTGTCGAAACCAGTGCGTACCGTGATCAAGTCCGGGTGAATGTTCAGCACATCGCCTACGACCTGCGCCGCCGTGGTTTCATGCCCCTGCCCTTGGGGACAGGAGCCAACTGCAACTACGACCTCTCCATAGATATCGAGTTTGCAGTTAGCGCCTTGCGAGTTGCCGGAGTAGGGCAGAAAAGGATTCACAATCTGCGACTGCCCAAAATTGTTGGTGCCGGAATCCAGCGTCGTTCCAATCCCGATTCCGATCAGACGTCCTTCTTTGCGCGCGGCGGCCTGCTTCTTCTTCCAGTCATCCCATCCGATCAGGCCCTTCGCAACTTGCAGCATCTTCGGATAGTTTCCCGAGTCGTAAACGCAGCCGTTGGGAGTGGTGTAAGGGAACTCCTCCGGAAGGATGTAGTTGCGCAGACGCATCTCGTCAGCGGCAATGCCGATTTTGTGGGCGCAAATATCCACAATGCGCTCCAGAAACCACAAGTGCTGCATGCGCGAATACCCGCGATTGGGGCCGACCGGGCACTTGTTAGTGACCGCCTGCGAAAAGTCAATACGGGCGTTCTTGAAGCGATAGACACCGGGAAAGACCTGCGACCAGATCACGCATCCCAACGGTTCATAGCGGGGATATGCGCCGCAATCGTCGATATGGCGTGAGTCAATCGCGATGATGACGCCATTCTTGTCCAGCGCCACTCGCGTGTCGCGAAAAGTCCGTTCGTTGCCGTGTGCGCTGGAAGTAATGTGCTCGGAACGCGTCTCAACCCACTTGACCGGGCGCCCAGCAGCCTTCTTCGAGGCCAGCGCGCAGACCGCCATTTGCGGATAGCTTGTAATCTTGATACCGAAGCTACCACCAATATCGGATGTCTCTACCCGAATGCGATCAATGTGAACGCCGAGGTGCGCCGCAAGAAACTGGATGGCAAACGAAGGGAACGAATTGTTGCACTGGTAGTAGATGCGCTCATCTTTCGGATTCCATTGGGCAATAACAACATTGTTCTCGAGCGGCGTGCTGGAAAAGCGATGGAAGTGTAAACGATCAATGTTGACGACGTAGGCAGCGTCCTTAAATGCGCGCTCCACATCGCCGTATTCAAATACTCCGTTCCAGACCCGGTTGGTTCCAGCGTCTTCGTGTAATAAGCTCTTGTCTTTCAACGCTTGTTCGGCATTGACAACCGGATCGAGCGCGTCGTACTCAATCTGCAGAAGCTCGGCGGCATCGTCCGCGACGGCCGGAGATTCCGCCACCACTGCCGCTACCGGCTCACCCTGGTAACGAACCTTGGACACCGCCAGCGGGTAATCTTTGATCTTGGCAAAGGGGTCGGGACCGATCTCAATGAAGGGCTGGGTCTGCTGTGCTATCTCTGGCCCGGTCAGCGTGCAGATTACCCCGGCAACAGCTTCAGCTGCCGAAGTGTCAATGCTGATGATCTTTGCGTGGGCGTATGGCGACCGGACAAATCGCAGATAGAGCATTTCCCGCAGCTTGATGTCGTCGGCAAACTTGCCCCGTCCGCGCAGCAGGCGATTGTCTTCCTTGCGGGGAAGTGACTTGCCCACCCAGTTTTTCTTATCAGCTTCGGAACTCAGTTTGGTGCTCCTTGCCGAGGTTCGCAGCTTAGCTTAATGCTGTCTGCAAACCGTCTATTAACTTCTGGACATTCTTTTTACCCAGCGGCTCCAGCAGCCCGCCGGCCACTGACGCCAGAGCGCCGAAGACCTGGGCCTCGCCCTGCCAAACTACCTTGGTTCCAGCATCCGCAGGAGTGAGGTCGAAGCCGGCGGTCATCGCAACCTTTCCGCCGGCCGCACTGCCTTGCCCCTTATACTGCGCGCGCTTGGGACGCTCGGCCTCGGTCAGTTCCATCTTCATGTCGGCGGCGCCCTTGATATAGGAAATGCCGACGTTCACTTTCACCGTAAAATGAGTCGCGTCCTGCTGAGTCATGCTCTGAAAGTCAGGCAGCAGCGGCGCGAACTTCTGCGGATCAGTGAGAAAGTCATACGCTTCTTCCGGCGTTCGCTTGATTTCGAACTCACCGCCAAACTTGATTGCCATCTCTCATGCGCCTTTCATGCTTTGCGCGGCCATTTGAATCGCCTTCAAAATATTCTGATAGCCGGTGCAGCGGCAAGTGTTGCCCGCGATCACCTTACGCATTTCTTTTTCGCTCGGCTGTTTGTTTTGCGATAGCAACTGGGCCGTAGAAAGCATCAGTCCGGGGGTGCAGTAGCCGCACTGCAAACCATAGGCATCGCCAAACGCTTTTTGGATGGGGTGAAGCTGGCCGTCCTTTTCCAGCCCTTCGACGGTCATAATTTGTGAGTCGTCAGCCTGCACCGCAAACACTGTGCAGGACTTTACCGCCGCGCCATTCATCAGCACGGTGCACGCGCCGCAGTAGGTGGTGTCGCAGCCCACGTGCGTGCCGGTAAGATCGAGCGCCTCGCGAATCAACTCCACCAGGAGCATGCGAGGTTCTACGGTCAACGAGTGCGGCTTCCCATTCACCGTCAGCTTGATCGCGACTTTCTCGATGACATCAGGCATAGATGTGGCCTGCCTCGATCCGCTCGCCCCGGGCGCGCCGCACGGCGATATCGATCGCTCGCTTCACCAGCGATCCGACCAGAGTTCGCTTGTAGTCTGCGGAACCTCGCATATCAGACTGCGGCTCGGCAACCGCCCGAGCGGCTTCGACCGCCGTTGCCATCGTCTTTTGCGTCACCTGCTGCCCGCGCAGAGCTTTTTCGGCTTCTTTTGCTTTGATAGCGGTCAGCCCCACACAACCCAGGGCGATTGCCACGTCCTTACAGACTTCGCCGTCCATCGTGAGCTGCACTGCCGCGCTGGCGGTCGGATAGACCGGCGCTGAACGCTTGAACGCCATGTAGGTGCCGCCGCTGCCCTGGGGCGGAATCTTGACCACAACTTCGCTTACCAGCTCGTCGTACGCAAGCGCCGTGGTGTAGGCGTCCTTGATGAAGTCGGCAAGCCTCACCCACCGATCACCCTTGCTCTTCTGGCATCTCACTTCCGTTTCGAGCGTCATAAGGACGGTGGCCCAGTCTCCGCTGGGATCGGCTTCGGCCAGCGATCCGCCGATAGTGCCCCGGTTGCGCACCTGCACGTCGGCGATGCCCGCTGCGCAGTCACGAATGATAGGAATTTTGGCTGCTACGGTCGAATGCTCGATCTCAGCGTGGCGGGTCAGCGCTCCGAACCGTAGCGTCCCGTTCTCCTCTTTGATGTAAGAGGTTCCTGAGATGAAATTCAGATCGACAAGATGATTCGGGTTGGCATAGCGAAGCTTCATCAGGGGTATGAGGCTCTGGCCCCCGGCCAGCAGCTTGGCTTCATCGCCAAATTCAGAAAGCATGGCCGATGCTTCTTGAAGGGAGCCCGCGCGGTGATAGTGAAAAGCTCGGGGATACATTCTAGATTGCGCCCTCTCTCATAAAACCCACTGCCGTCGCTCCCAACGCCGCAATCACCAGGACCGATCCGGCGATCGCCAATACCGATCCCAACGGCGCCTTGTGCACCGTTTGCAGAATCACTCCCAACGGAAACACGATCGAACCGGCGAGCATTGCCAGCGCGATCGCGAAGCGTGCACGCTCAGCGAAAGCCACTTCGTCAAACACTATCCCCAACACGATCAACAGCATGGCCAAGCCAATCCAGTGCGAATGCAGGTCAACCTGCCGGACGTAATCGTACTTGGTTTCGCGATAGGCAGTCAGCGCAAGCTGCGAATCGTCCCCGCGTCGCTCCGCGGCATGAGCAAATGCCCCGGCCAGCGAACCGCCCATCCGGTCCAAAGTCTGATGCTCTACAAAGACGGCGTAATGCAAACCGTAAAGCATACCGAGGACTGCCAGAACCGTCCCGCCGAGGATAAGGAGTTTGCGGGAACGACTCACCGCGCGCCCCTCGCTTCGGCGTCGAGACTTCCGGTGTGGCGGACCACGCCCACCAGCATCCCCACCAGCGCCACAACTACCATTAGCCCGCCGACATCCGCGATGCCGCCTGCGAGCAACCCCAGTTTCAGTTCCAGTAAGACAAATACGGGCAGAATCACCGACCCAGCCAACAACACCTTCACCCAGATTCTCTTCCACCGTTCCGTAAGAAAAACGTAAGGCTGAATGAACGAAAGCAAGATGGCCAGCAGTCCGAACTCGATAATATGAGAATGCGCCGCGATCTGCACTGCCTTCTCCGCTTGCAGCCTGCCGTAGGCGTTCACCGGATCGGCCAGGCCGTCGGCTCCTGCGGGCTGGTCCAGCAAATCTTTGAGAATTACGATCTCGCGATTTTCGTGCTCGTACAAATTTGCTCCGGCATACCAGGCCCCAAAAACGAAACCCATCAGGATCAGCACCGTTCCACCCGAGAGCAGCGTGCGACGCTCCCAGGTGCGGTCTTTGGGAAGTTCGGGTTCGACCGGACCCGCGCGCCGGCCACGCAAATAATTCCAGAATCCCCAGCCTTCAACCAGTAGAACCACGATGAGCAGCACCCCCGCGGAGTCGGCCAGAACGCTGGCCCATCCGATCACAGGAAGAAAGGCGTAGGCCAGGCCCACATAGTGGATAAGGAAAATTCCTACTGGCAGGAGTAGCCCACCAGTCAGAAATATTTTTGCCAACAGCTTCTTGTTGGGCGCCGAAAGAGCGACGTACGGCTGCATCAGCGCCAGCAACAGGGCAAGATAGCCGGCGTCTATCATGTGCACGTGGGCGTCAACCTTGGTGCCGCGATCTTCCAGCAGATTGCCCAGGTGCGCGAAGGCTATGTTCACTGCGGAAGGATCCTGCGCCGCGACCGCTCTCGCCGCAGCGAGCAGTGCCTGGCCGGTTTGCCCGCCGTTCTGGTGCAGGACGAACACCGCAAAGATATCGCCGAATAGCATTCCCGCCGCGACCAGCGCAATGCCTCCGAAGAGGAGCAACCGGCGTGCTCCCATGGCGGCGAACGTGGTTGCGGCGCTGGCGGGAATCGTAGTGGTTGCCATTTGCCTTGGTCGCTGCCGAGCTCCGCTCGGCCTCGAAACCCGAGGGCGGCTCCCCCCGGTGTTCGTCTAGTCTGCAGCTCTTGCCTCGGTCCCGCTGCGGCGGAACGCCGGTATTACATGCTTCGCGAACATGTGTTGTATCTTGATGCTTTTCCAGTGCTCCAACCCGCCAAAATTTGAGACGATGGCCAGCTCACCGATGCCACCTTTCTCTTCAAGCGCGCGGACCTGCCTCGCAACTTTTTCCGGCGTGCCGATGAAACCAATCTCCTGCGCAACAATTTCATCGTAAGTCAGCTTGGTGAGCGATTCCAGCGCGCCGCTGGCGTAAAAACCATAACCCTTGGCGCGCAGCTCCGCCTTCTTCTCCTCGGTCTGTATCGATTCCACCGGCGAGGCGTTGAAGGCGAGAAAGTTGAGTAGCGCCTGCTCCACTTCCTTACGTATCTGCTTTTCATCCTCGTCTATGTACACCGGGCGGATGTAAACGATGTCGGGCTCCTGACCGTGTTCGGCACAGGCCTTCTTGTAGATGTTCAGCGGGCCTTCCAGCACCTTCACCTATGGCTCGCGAGCGGTTATGGCCGGCGTCGATCTGCCCACTTTAAAAGAATTAATGGGCCACGAGTCGATTTCGACGACTATGAAATATGTCCATCCCACACCGGAACATAAGCTCCGGGCGGTGTTAAGACTGTTGTGTTCGGCCATGACGTCTGGTCTCTGAGCGATCTTTGGCCCAACGCTATTTTGCGCCAAAAACTAGAAAATAATCCATTCCGTCCTTGACGGAAATCATCTTGTTCCAGCAACTGATAGGCAACGCCATGGTTCTCGCCATTCCCATTACGATCAATCACTCCCACCTTGGCCCGAGGCGAGAGCGATGCCCGAAGGTTGCGCAACAGTACGATGGGCTGAGCGACCTCGTGATACGGGTGAATTACCAAGGTGCGATAGTGTTGGTCATAGTTGTGGAAAGTTTGTGTAAAACGCAGCTATTGGGTTTCCACGCCCGTCAAACGGCAGATTCTAAACGGACTTTATTCTCGGGTAATGGTGTCGCACCACGTTAAATCGCGGTCACACTCATCACCAGACGGTTCTGAGCGAGAACGCCTGTTAGCATCTGTTGACATCATCTTCCGGCTTACCCGTATCTTGACGGAACAATGATGTTTACTTCACGGATCTCTCCGAATCGAGCCAGCGCTCAAGCTGGTCGGCATACGTACGGCTGGACCGATGTTGGGAACCATCACTCAGCTTCACAATGTACTCGCGATTTTCAATGCTCCGGAGTTCGAGAATGCGAGCCAGGTTAATGATTTTGGAACGATGAATACGGGCAAATCCTGCTGGGTCGAGCTTCTGCCCCAGACAATTCATGGTCTCACGCAACAAATGAGTTGCATTTCCCGTGTGTAGCTCCACGTAGTCTCCGGCTGCGGAGATCCACGCCACTTCTTCTGCGGGCACCACCTGGATTCGTGGCCCTGTCCGAACCGTGAAACGGAAAGTGCGTTCCCCACCGTTCTGATCAAGCGCTTCCGCTTTTGCGCGCAGCAGTTCTTCCCGTTCCTGCGAATGTCTCTGCGATTGCTTGATGCTGAAATACAAATTGCACCACAGAAACAGAAGGACGGATGTTTTCGCGCAGGCTTCTAATAACTCCGTCAGCTCAGGTTTGGCTAGAGTGAATCGGCTGATACCAATCGCTATGAAGGTTCCGATTGCCAAAGACCACACGGCCGCCCGGACTTCCAAGGCGATCCAGGAAAGCAACCGTTGCACTAGGGAATGGCACAGCGGACGAAGCGCAAGGCTGGCGAGAAAGCACGCAAGACACATTAGACCCTGGTCCGCCAAAAGACCCTTTGAATCTTGGTATCCCAATTCCCAGGGTTGGCGAACGTAAGGGAGCACGACCAAAACGGACAAAAGACAAAAACAGCCCCACCCCACCGCCTGAAGCCACCAGAACGAAGGAAGCCGCACTCCGTCTGTCCTGAACATGGCGGTGATTCTACCTCACCTGCTGCTCGATTTACACCAGTTCGTCGCACAGAACCATCGGCTCGCAGCAAAAGTGGCTCCTTTCGCAGAAATGGCAATCGCGAAATAAGCGAACCTTGCTAGGTTGCGGGGGAAGCAGCAGAAGGAACATTCGTCGCTGATCGGGAGTTTCAATGAACACAACTACATCCGTCTCCAAACCCAACCGGTCATGGCTGGCGCGTTTTTTTGTCCGTGAGGATCCAATCTACGACCAATATGAATCCGCCTTTCAAGCAAAGACGACACCCGCGAAAGCGGTTTATTTGTTTCTTTACCTCTTGCCCGGCATTGTCGTTTTCCTTTGCGTCAACATAGAACCTTTCTTTCGAGCGCAGATGGCATTTACGGGTTTGTCCGCGAGATACCTTCAGTATGCCTGGGTGCTTGTTATCACTTTCGGATGGCACATGCTCATTCCATTCCTCGTTCTCCGCTATGTTGACAAACTGTCGCTGCGGGAAAGCATTGCGTTTTTGGGTCTGAATCGAGTGGATTGGCGGGGGCTGTTTCTAGTGCTGCCTGTCTATTTTGTTCTCTTTGCACTGGTCTCGCTGCCTTATCAGAAGTTTGTGGCCCCAGTGATCGAAAACTGGACGCAATCTGTACCGCTCTTCCGCATTCCAAGTTACAGCATCTTCCAAGACACGCCGGAAAACATCTACAGCTTCCCGCCGGTTGCGCTGCTGTTTCTAGGCATCGGCAACTTTCTCGGCGAGGAGTTGTATTTTCGCGGCTACTTAATGAAGAAGTCTGCGTTTCTGGGGAAGCTGAACTGGATTGTGAACTCTGTTCTTTTCGCTGTCTACCATTTCTGGCAAGTTCAACAAACCTGGCCCTTGTTCGGGCTTGTGTTGGCTTTTGGACTGCTCATGGCTCTTCGCAAAGATCTCTATGTTTTGAGTGTTTTCCACTTTCTGGTGAATATGTGGTTCGCGTACGGAATCGGGTAGCGGAGAATACAGAAAGTACGAGTTCAGCGAGCGCAGAGGGTTCTCCATAGTGTGGCTGACTGGATGAAATCATTTCAACTCCCTTATCGTCGGCTAACCTTACCTTGGGATTACTTCATGTTTGCTCGTGACACGTCCAAAACACAGGCGAGGTGTCCGTACAAGTAGTCGCCTGTTCCAAAACTTGCGATTGTCCAAGTAAGTGGCGATTTCGACGTCGTCCCTCGATCTCTTTTGTCCGACTGAAAGCTGTTACAATTCGAGCACTTCTGAGGAGAGCTGGTGGGGCTTCCAGCAGGAACTCAACTCGGTTCGTACGAAATCATCTCACTCCTCGGCGTCGGCGGCATGGGTGAGGTTTATCGGGCACGCGATTCGAAGCTGTGCCGCTCCGTTGCGATCAAAGTCCTTCCATCCGATGTTGCGAGAGATCCCGAAAAATTAGATCGCTTTCAGCGCGAAGCCAAGGTACTTGCGTCGCTCAATCATCCGAACATCGCGTCCATTTACGGGTTTGAAGATTCTGACAAGCCTGGGTTGGTGATGGAGCTGGTCGAAGGTCCGATACTCGCCGATCGTATAACTGCTGGCCCCTTACCCATCGAAGAATCGCTGAAGATTGCGAAAGCGATCAGCGACGCGCTGGAGTATGCACACGAGCATGGCATCGTGCATCGGGACGTGAAGCCGGCAAACATCAAAGTCTCCGACGATGGCACAGTCAAACTGCTCGACTTTGGGCTAGCGAAAGCGATCGAGAGCCTGAGCTTGAAAAACGACGTTGCGAGTTCTCCAACAATTACGCAAGTCACAAAGGCTGGAGTAATCCTGGGGACCGCGGCGTACATGTCTCCTGAGCAGGCAAAGGGACGGCAAATTGACCGGCGGTTGGATATTTGGGCCTTCGGCTGTGTTCTGTTCGAAATGCTCGCGGGCAAGATGGTGTTCAGCGGTGAAAACGCGACGGATACTCTCGCCGAAATAATGAAGTCGGAACCCAACTGGAGCCGCCTTCCTCCCAACACGCCAATGCCAATCCGAGCACTTCTCCAACGTTGCCTGACGAAAGATCCACGACAGCGATTGCAGGCGATTGGCGAAGCACGGATCGTGATCGGAGCGGTGCTCGCAGGAAAAACTGGCGTCGCTGACGACCTTGCGAAGGGACCCACAACTCAGAAAAGCCACACAGCCGTAGCTGGAATTTTGGGATTTGTCGCCGGCGCTGTGCTTGTTGCAGCTATTAGTTGGTGGATCGTGCGCCCCGGTTCACCGCCGGGGGCGATGCACTTCAGCGCGGTAACCAGCTTTGCCGGTGTGCAGGCTCAGCCAGCGCTCTCGCCCGATGGTCGTTCCGTGGCATTCATTTCGAATCGTGACGGTCACTACAACATTTATGTGGGCCTGGTACGCGGCGGCGAACTGGTACAAATCACGCACGACCCTCCCATGAAATCGCGGCCTATGTGGTCGCCGGACGGCAGCACTCTCGCTTACGCGCAAGTAAATGAGTCCGGAACCATGGATGTGTGGGAAGTTGCGGCACTCGGCGGGCCACCGCGCAAGGTCATGTTGGACGCCGCTGATCCGGCCTGGACACCCGATGGGCGCTCGCTCATATACGGGAACTATGGGGAAATTTGGATATGCGGAGTTTCGGGCGAAAACCCCCGCTTGTTGGTGCGCATGGGACCTGACGAAGTCGGTACTGAGTTGCGGGTGTCCCCGGATGGCAAGATGATAGCTATGGCTGTCCGCAGCTCGGGCGGAGGACCAAACGGCAAGCTTGGCGTAGCCGACCTTAGCAGCGGAAAAGTGCGACTGCTGACACACGACAGAGCTACTACGCTTTCTCCCGCGTGGTCGCCTGACAGCCGCTTCATCTATTTCGCATCCAGCCGAGGCGGCACGCTGAATATATGGAAAATCGGCGTCGACGGAAACGGGCTGCGGCAGGTCACTGCTGGCGAAGGCGATGATACCGAACTCGATCTGTCGAATGATGGCAAACGGCTGGTTTTTGCCACCATGCGCCTGAACATCGGCCTGTCCCAATTCAACACACAAGTAAAGGCAGGGGAGCAGGGCATAAAAGTTCTAACGAGTGACCCCGCGCGTAATGAGTACGGGCCAGCATATTCACCTGACGGTACTCACCTCGCATTCTTTACGAATCTCAAAGGAGTCGAACACGAAAATATCGGCGTCGCCGATGTGACTGGCGCGAATACGACTCAGCTGGTACGTGACGCGCGCATAAATCTATTTCCGCGGTGGTCACCTGATGGAAACCGCATCGTATATTTTTCGTTCGATGATCAAGGAAAAGAGGGTGATTATCGCAGCGTGGCGATTTCAGGCGGGGCCCCGCAAACCATCCTAAAAAGCGAGGGCTTCTTCATCTTTGATGTAGCCAGAGACGGTCGCGTGCTCTATCAGAAAGATCCCGGCAAAGTAGAGGCTTATGACCCGCGTGATGGCAGAGGGCTACCCCTGGGCACCGTGCCCCAAGGCGCATGGCTGTTCCGCTGGTCGTCAGACGGAAACTCGATTGCTTATATGCTCAGTGCGTCTCGGGAAAACGATCCTACTGCTGGCGTTTGGATTACCGACTTTAAGAGTGCGCCGCGCCAGGTCTTTCGCGGCTGGGTGTGCTGGTTGCCGTGGACGCAAAGAATGAGATCTTTGTTCTAAAGGGTAAGGACGACCTGAACGGAGAGATATGGAAGGTGCAGTGGAACGGCTCAGGACTTTCGCGTGCTTCAGGCACTCTCCCACTTCTCTACAATCCAAACTACTTTCACTCAAGGGCCCAGAGCCAGTTCGACGTTTCTCCCGACGGCCTCCACATCGCTTTTCAGACGCAGCAAGTTCTTCAAGAGAACATTGGCATCATTGACAATGTGCAGTAGTTTTTTCCTCCCATAGAAATTCTTCCGATTAGATTCTTTGCTCGCAGCATCTTAGGTATGCTTCGTCATGGTTGAGGATCCCGAAGTCCGCCAATGTTAAGTTGTCGTGCGGGGAGCGTCCAATGATCGCACGCTGATCCCAGTCTTCATTGACAGTTGTTGTTTCCCTGCTGGTTCTGGGTACAGCAATTTTTTCCGCCCGAGGGACTGACACACTTCTTGCTGCCGTTGTCGCTCTGTACGATCGCGAGTCCCGCTGCCGTCGCCC
>Ga0207693_10000488_pt1 | contig 35928 bp, 36 predicted proteins | sample LARL81metaG_FD_184347 | JGI IMG/M metagenome (GOLD analysis project Ga0207693, IMG submission 184347) | Corn, switchgrass and miscanthus rhizosphere microbial communities from Kellogg Biological Station, Michigan, USA - LAR L8-1 metaG... | ecosystem: Host-associated > Plants > Roots >... | reverse complement strand
CGACGATCAGTTTGAGCAAAACCATAATGCCGTTAAATGTTGCAGATGCCCGAATGCCGATGACCAGCAGGGTCGTAAGACCGACAATCAAAAGCGTTGAGGGCACGTTGATGAGTGCGCCGCTGAGGAAGAGCGTGTGATTGGCCGCCATCGTTATGGGTGCCGTTGAAAGAGAGGGAGGAAGCGTCAGGCCGACCTCCTGCATCAGGCCGTTGAAGTAGCCACCCCAGCCCACCGAAACGGCGGATGCCGCGGCCAAATATTCCAGGATGAGATCCCAGCCGATGATCCAAGCCAGGAAACGACCGAGCGTAGCAAATGCATAGCTGTAGGCGCTTCCGGCAACCGGAATCATCGAGGCGAATTCCGCGTAGCAAAGCCCGGCCAGGAGGCAGCCGAAGCCTGCAAACGCGTACGAAATCACCACGCCCGGTCCGGCAAACTGGGCCGCGGCTTGGCCGGTACTGACGAAAATGCCGGCGCCAATAATTGCGCCGATGCCGAGCGCTATCAGCTGTATTGGACCGAGTGCCCGGCGCAATTCGTGTTGTTCGGCAACGGGATCTTCCGGAACTCCGGCGGCCATCTAGTCCCCCAAACGGTGTGTCTACTCGGCCGAATTGCCGACGCGGCCGGCACTCTGGCAGAAGCAGCGTTCAGCGGAAAGCCGGTAAGGCTCATCTTCAGTGCCGGATTTCACCAAGTAGAGGACTTACGGCATCTCTCCTATGTAAGCCGAACTTGGACGCAGCAGTCTTCCGCGGCGTTGCTGCTCACGGGCGTGCGCCGTCCAGCCTGCAGCTCTTGCAACTGCAAATATCGGCGTGAAGGCCTGACGCGGAATCTGCAGCGCGTCGAGCAATATTGCGGTGAAGAACTCGACGTTGGTGTCGAGGGGATGGTCCGGCTTCTTCCTTCTGAGCGCTTCGCGCGCATACGCTTCGACTTCCGCTGCGAATGGCAGATCAGTTGCGTTCGCTGCTAGCCGTCCGATTGCGCCTTTCAAAACGTCGGCGCGCGGATCACGAACGCGATAAACGCGATGGCCGAAACCCATGAGTCGCTCGCCACGCGACAGTGCGTCATCGATCCAGGGCTTGATACGTTCGCGTGTGCCGATGGCGTCGAGCATCTCCAAAACAGGTTCCGGCGCTCCACCATGCAGAGGCCCGGTGAGCGCGCAATATCCGCCCGTAATAGCCGAAAAAAGATCGGCCTGCGTTGATGCGATCACGCGGGCGGTGAAGGTTGATGCGTTCATGCCGTGATCGCACACGGTCACGAAGTACGCATCCAAGGCTGCCGTTTCGCCGGCGTTGGGCGCACGACCGTGAAGCATCGAGAGCGTGTCAGCGGCGTGGCCGAGCTTGACATTCGGGATGAGCGGCGCCTGGCCTTTTGACCGCTGGACCAATGCGCCGACGATGACGGGCAGCGCGCCGACGATGGTCGCTTCATGCGTCAGACCGTTCTCTGCTCGCAGGCCAGCGACGGCAGCTCGGAAGCCATCAACGATCGAAAGACCTTCACTTGCCGACAAAAGTTGAGGAAGCCTGGCATGGGCGCGCACGCGCGCTTCGCCCAGGGCTGCACGCACTTCTGCCTCGCTGATCGGAACTCCGGTTGCCGCCGACCAAAGGCGGGCGGTGACGCCCTCGAAACTCGATTTGGCGACCAGATTGCCGACGCGCTCGCCCGCTATGATGAGTTCTCCCTTTTGTCCATCGACGTGGGAGAGAGCCGTCTCAGCTGCCGGGACGCCATCTAAGCCGATGGGCGATTTTGTGGATTGGATTGTCATTACGATCTCCTCTGCTGCACTGCACAAAAGATCGGTCACCTCGACACGTTGATCAATCTTGATTAGCATAATCAATATGAATAATTCCGATGAAGCGCTTTATCTCTCTGCCCGGGACGCGGCGACCGAATTGGCCGTGTCGCCAGCAACGCTCTATGCCTATGTCAGCCGTGGTCTGATCCGCTCCGAGCCGGGTGAGAGTCCGCGTAGCCGCCGCTATCGTGCGGACGACGTGCGCAGCCTCAAGAACCGCCGGGCCCCTCTTGTCGAGGGTCAGGGATTGAAGGCGGCCGATCTGCCGGTGATGGATTCCGCCGTTTCGACAATCACGGAAGAAGGCCCGATCTATCGCGGCGTGCGAGCCGTGACGCTGGCCGAGTCCGCGACGTTCGAGCAGTGCGCGACACTGTTATGGGATGCCAAATCTGTCGACCCGTTCATCAAAGCGAATCTTCCGGTCATTTCACCGGCCATGCGCGGCGTGTTGGCAGCGACGCGAGATGCGCCGCCCATTGACCGCGTCATCGCGGTGCTATCGCTTGCGGCGGAGGCCGATCCGCGCGCCTATAACAGCGTTGCCGAGGGCCGCGCCGCCACGGGTGCTCGCATTCTGAGACTTGTGACAGCGGCAATGGTCGGAGCAGAGCCGTCCGCCGATCCCATCCACAAACAGATCGCTCGCGCCTGGGCGCCGGGTAACGTCCATGCCGAAGGTCTCATCCGTCGCGCGCTCGTGCTCGTCGCCGATCATGAACTCAACGCATCGACCTTCACGGTGCGCTGCGCGGCGTCCACCGGTATCAGTTTGTATGATGCAATGATTGCGGGGCTCGTGGCGCTGAAGGGACCGCGTCATGGTGGCGTCGGACCGCTTGCGGCGAAGCTTCTCGACACACTGCTGGAAGGAGACATCGCGGCGATCATCCGAGAACGCGTGGCTCTCGGCGAAATCTTTCCCGGCTTCGGTCACATGATCTACCGCGATGGTGACCCGCGCGCCGTCTCGCTTTTCGGCGCCCTGCTCAAAATGGGAATCGACGAGAGGCTCGCCGTCGAAATTCCGGAAAGAATCAAAGAGGCGACAGGTGCATTTGCCAACAATGACTATGCGCTCGCCGTCATGCGGCGCGCACTCGGTATGCCCGCCGGCAGCGAGACGGCGCTGTTCGCCATCGGACGCACCGCCGGCTGGATCGCCCACGCCATCGAGCAACTCGAGAGCAAGAAGCTTATTCGTCCGCGTGCGCGTTACGTCGGTCCCGCGCCCGGTCGTTCCGGGCAACGTTAGTCCGACGCCTTCAACGCGTACACGCTGGTATCACGAATTTCGCGATCCTCCAGTTCGCGGGTTGTTTTGACGCCGTATGTCGCCAGTTTCTCGACGCCCAACCTCGGAAAATACGAACGGCCCGGATCGCCGAGGAGTACCGTTGCGCCCTGAGCCACGCGTTCGACAAGCCAGTCCAATAGCCGTTCGGCGAGTGGCCGCTCATAACACATGTCTCCAACCAATATCGTGCTCCAGTTGCGGTCAGAGCCGATGAGATCGGATGTTGTCGTGCTCACGACGGCGCGATTGTTCACCGCATTCAGTTTGATCGCAGCCTCGGCGAATCGATCGATGTCTGCGGCCGTGACCTGCTTGGCGCCCGCCATCGCGGCAGCGATCGCGACTAGTCCCGAACCGGATCCGAAATCGAGTACACACTTACCCGCCACCACTCGCGGATTGTCGAGCACATAGCGCGCGAGTGCCTGGCCGCCGGCCCAAGCAAATGCCCAATAGGGTGGATCGCAATGCTTGGCCAACTCTTCTTCCGTCAGGCGCCACAACGGCACGACTTCGGTCGCAAGATGAAGCGCGATCTCCGGCACCAATGGCGGGAAGACGCGTTCTGTGTTGGCGAGGATGAAGGATGAGGGGTCGGTCACACCCGCTTATAACCCTGAAACGACAAATTCGAATGCGCCAAGCGTTGACGAACTGCCGTACTCGCCCTAGTTTCCCCGCGCAGCGCACGAAGAGGAGGCGTCCCGATGATTGATATTGTCCACACGACCCTCCGCCGCGCCGTAGCCTAATCACCGTATTCACGGGAATTCCGCCCTCGGCGCCTTCGTTGGCCCTGACAAGGAATTCAACATGCTCGAACGTTATGGCTGGAGCGAGGTGCTTCAGCGTCAATTCGCATCTTATGCTCAAGCGGGTCTGCTGCCGGCGCGGGTGATCATTCAGCAGCGCAGTAGTTATTTCGTCGCATCCGAAGCGGGCGAACTCTCGGCCACGCTCTCGGGAAAATTCGCGCACAACGCCCTAGACGGTGACTATCCCGTCGCGGGTGATTGGGTTGCAATCGCCGAGCGAACCGGTGAGGGCACCGCGATCATCCACCAGGTGCTGCCGAGGAACGGCATATTCACGCGCCGCGCAGCCGGACCAGGTGCGCCGCGTGGCCAGGTCATTGCCGCAAATGTGGACGTCGCTCTGCTCGTGGCGTCCTTAAACGCCGATCTCAGTTCGCGTCGCTTCGAACGCTACTTGTCGGCTGCGTGGCAGGGCGGCGTCGACCCGGTCATCGTGCTCACAAAATGCGACATGTGCGAGAATGCGAGCTCGGCGATCGCCGAGATCGAGGCAGTCGCGTTTGGTGTTCCGGTTTTGGCGGTGTCCGCGTTGTCGGGCGAAGGCATGCAGTCGCTTGCCGCGCACTTGCATCCCGGCAAGACCGCCGCGTTGCTGGGAAGTTCTGGAGTCGGCAAATCGACTTTGGTGAATGCGCTTTGCGGCAGGACAGTGATGAAGACGCACGCCATCCGAGCGGGCGACGATCTCGGACGCCACACCACGACGCATCGTGAATTGGTTCTGCTGCCGAATGGCGCACTGATCCTCGACACGCCTGGCATGCGCGAGCTTGGCTTGTGGGACGCCGACAGCGGCGTCTCATCGACATTTCGCGATATTGAGGAACATGCGAGCGCTTGCAGGTTCACCGATTGCCGCCACGGCTCGGAACCCGGGTGCGCCGTTCGGGCCGCGCTCGCCAGTGGCACGCTCGATGCGTCACGGTGGAATTCATTCATCAAGCTGCAACGCGAACTGGCTTTTCAAGAACGCAAAACCAACCCCATCGCGCGGGCGGAAGAGCGCAAAGTCTGGCTTCGACGGCACAAGAACTATCGCGCCGAAAAGAAATTTCGTGACCGCAATGAGTGAGGTAGACATCACGCGGCTTGAGCCACCATTGTTGAGGGCTTCGACGTCGCCAATCGCAGCATCGTGAGATAGTCGGGTTGGATCTCCATCTTCGTACCGAAGCCCTTGGCCAGCAGCAGCGCATGAAGTTTGGTCAGGTTGTAGCAGGGCACATGGAACAGCAGGTGGTGATCGACGTGATAGTTCACCCAATAGGGCGCAACCAGTGCGCGGACCCACCATGATGCATACGTCGTGCGCGCGTTGCGGAATACGTCATTGTCGTCCGGCACCATGGCATGCTCTGCAATGTTGCGAACGCGCGTGATCGCCATGTGCCAGGTGATATTCGGCAACACCCAAAACATGAGGAAATAGTGCGGCTTGCCGAAGGCCGTCATCAGCGCGAGCAGGATGAGCTGAACAAGATATTGGCGGCCGATGCGATCCCAAAACGCCCGTATGCGCTGAGCGAGCGGTATATCCGGCTCGCCAAGCGCTCGCAGGAATTGCGCCTTGCGTTGCTTGTAGCCGGTCTGCCCCGTGAGATCGCGGACCATCTTGCGGCGAAAACTGTCGCGTGTGATCGGAAACTTGGCCGAAAGCGGCAGATCGGGATCATCGGGCTGTTGCGTGCGCCGGTGATGCACGAGGTGATAGTGGCGATAGCCGATCATCTCGCCAAGCACAGGATAGGCGCAAAGCCACTGACCGGCCCACTCGTTTAGCCAGCGCGTTCTCATCAGCACACCATGCGCCGCATCGTGCATCAAAATCGCAAGACCCAATTGCCGGCTACCGATGACGATCACGGCGAAGACGAAGGTCAATGGGTTGGGCCAAATCGCATACAGCGCCATCGCGGCAGCGATGACGAGCCACGCATGGACGATGCAAAGCATCCCCGTGAGATCCGAGCGCTGCCGAACACTCGCCATTTCTTCGCGCGAAAAAGCTTTGGTCGGATCGAAGCGCTGAACGTTCATGGGGTAATTATAGACAGTTCGATCGGCTTGCGAAGCGGAAAGGCCTCACCGACCCATCTGCTTGGGATCGTAGAAGAATTTTTCCTCGCGCATTTTTTCACCGGCCCAGCGCTGGTGCGTCATTTCATCGAGCACGACGCTGCGTCCGTCGCCGAACTCGAAGGCGAAGTGCCAGCGAATCGCAACCGTATCCCCCTCAATGAGTATGGGGCGGATGCACGTGGCCTTGATATTCCGTGAGCGCGCCATGGTACGCCGCTCACCTTCGATGAGTGCCGTCAACCCGTGACGCGGCGTATCCTGGTTTTCCTGCATTGAGGCATTTTCAGCATAGAACCGCTCCATTGCCGTATCGAACGCGCCGGCTTCGACCAGAGCAACGAATTCTTCGACGGTTTCGCGGTTGGGCATCACCAGATCCAGCTTGAGAGTAGAAACGAGAGTGCGATGAGCGCCCCGGTATCGCGGTTGGCGCGGAAGATCTTAAGGCAGCGCTGCGCATCGTCGATCACGAGTGCGTGGAACTGCCAGAGCATATGCGCGCCGGCGCCGAGCATGAGGAACACAAACGGCCAACCTGCATGCTCCGCAAATCCTGCGCCGAGGACGAGCGCAAAGGCTATGGCATAGAATGCCAGGACCCACTCCCGCGCGCGCGCTCCAAAATAGAGAGCAGTCGACTTCACACCGATCAGCGCGTCGTCGTCCCGGTCCTGCAAGGCATAGATGGTGTCGTAGCCCAACGTCCAGAATACGAGACCGCCGTAGAGCATGGCATCCGCTGCGTCGATGGTTCCAGTCTGCGCCGCAAAACCGAGTAGTGCGCCCCAATTGAATGTCAGGCCGAGCCAAGCCTGCGGCCACCAAGTGATGCGCTTCATGAACGGATACAGAGCGATGAGCACCAGTGATGACGCGCCGAGCAAAATCGCAGAGCGGTTGAACTGCACCAGTATCAGCAGACCGACGAGGCATTGCGCGCCCAGGAATAACCAAGCATCGCGAATCCGCACAGCGCCGGACGGAATGGGCCGGCCACGTGTTCGCGCAACCTTCGCGTCGATCTCGCGGTCCACAATATCGTTGTACGTGCACCCGGCGCCGCGCATGACGATCGCGCCGATGCCGAAGAGCACCAACAAATAAAGATCGTACCAGCCGGCGAACTGCCGCTCATTCGCGATCGCGCCAAGGACCAAACCGAACACACACGGCCAGAACAACAGCCAGGTGCCGATTGGACGATCGAGCCGCATCAGGCGCAAATAGGGTCGTACACGCTCCGGCGTCTTGTCGACCCAGGTGAGCGAAAGGGCGTCGGCCGGCCTCGGCTCGGCAGTTGTGTCGTTCATCGCACCCACACTACAAGTATTCGCGCATGAGCGAAAACGAACTCAGCCACCCTGGCGGCAAGTTGCGTCTCTACGTTGATGCGGCGCTTGGAGAAGGACTGCGCGTCGTCCCGGCCGAGCAACAGGCGCATTACCTCATCCATGTCATGCGAGCCAAGCTCGGCGATCACATCGCCGTTTTCAACGGCCGCGATGGAGAGTGGGCGGCGCGAATTAGCGAACTGTCCAAGCGAAATTGTGCCTTTCATTGTGAGAAAAAAATTGCCGAGCAAGCGCGCGATCCGGATGTCTGGCTGTGCTTTGCGCCGATCAAGAAGACACCTGCCGATTACCTCGTGCAGAAGGCGGCCGAACTGGGCGTGCGCGTGCTGCAACCTGTCTTCACGCGGCGAACGATCGTCACGCGGGTCAATCTCGAACGCATGCGCGCCAACGCGATCGAAGCCGCCGAACAATCTGGCCGCTTGAGCATTCCCGAAACACGCGAGCCGCTTTCTCTCGAAAGGCTTTTGTCGTCGTGGCCTAAGGAACGACGGCTGATATTCTGCGACGAAGGCGGCGGCGCGATGCCGATTGCAATGGCACTGTCCCGCGAATCCGAGGTGCCGGGCGCGATACTCACAGGACCCGAAGGCGGCTTCGATCCGGCGGAACGCGACGCACTTCGACATTCGATTTTTGTCGTACCGGTTTCGCTCGGACCGAGAATTTTGCGCGCAGACACCGCGGCGATTGCAGCGCTCGCGATCTGGCAGTCGGTACGCGGAGATTGGAAGCAAGGCTGAAAGGCTCAACTCGCAAGCTTGCTAATGTCCACGCCATAGAGCGCGGCGTTCTTCTTCATATAGGAGCCACGATCTTCGACCTTCTCACCTTTCAAGACCGCGTCCAGCATGTCGAGGAAGGTGTGCCAGCCCATCGCATTTTGTTTCTCGAACCGCTCGAGCACGGGAACGTGCGAGAGCCGCAGCAGTACGCCTCTGTCGATTTGTTCGAGCGTGAAACTCAGATAGGATTCAGGGTACGCCGACGCTGCGTCGTCCCCATCGCCTGGGTTGAACACATTCCACGTGTAGGAAAGGCGATGCGGCGGCTGCCATTGCGTGACCACGCCACGAATGTGCCCGTCCATCAGGCGCACGGCGCCGCCAAGGCGAGGCTCGATCGTTCCGTTGCCGAACCATTGCGGCAGCAGTCTCGTCTCTGTCAAATGTTCCCAGACGCGCGTGATGGGTCCGGGCAAAACACGTTCGAAAGAAACGCTCAGAACGCGGGACGATTGGCCCAGTTCACTTTGTAGCGTCATGCGTCACCTGCTTGCTTGAATCTTTTCGTGCGCGTGAAGCGGCCCATCGACTTCATTTGCGCAACTCTTCTTCCAAAGCGTCGAGCTTCACGGCCCAGAACGCTTGCAGACGTCCGATCCACTCCGACAACTCACCGACGCCCGCCGGATCGAGTTCGTAGATCCGCCTCTGCGCTTCGGCCCGCACGCGAACGAGGCGCGCCTCGCGCAGCGTGCGCAGGTGTTGGGAAATCGCAGGCGGGCTTGCAGCCAAACGCTTGGCAATGTCGCCCGACGACAGCGGGCCAGGGGCCAGCATTTCGACAATGCGCTGTCGGGTTGGTTCTGCCAGAACGGAAAGTGCCAAAACCATTTTTTCTGACTATCAATTCCTACTTAATTAAGCATGCACGCAATTACAAACATTTTCAAGCTCCCTGAGAGGCGCCTCCAAGCTGATATAGGATTAGTTACCTAGTATAGAAGGGCGCGGGAAAGCTTCCAGCGTAATTTCTGCCTGCGCGATGTCGCCTGAAATTGGTGCAACTCGCGCGCACTTGCGCTTGCCGACTTCACGACTGACGCCTATTTAACAAACGGCTGAACGGGCGATTTACAATTCACACAATGCCATAGGGGCATCACACCGCGTTCACCGGAAGAGTTAGCGATGTCCATTCCGCAGTCTGCCGGCGGTCCGATCGAGACGCGGGACGATCTCGTTCGCCACCTGTCCGACGGTTGCAAGCCCAAAGGCGAATGGCGCATCGGCACCGAACACGAGAAATTCGTTTACGACCTGAAAACCCACAAGCCGCTGCCCTACACGACCAAACCGGGCATTCGCCAACTGCTCGAAGGCATGCAGCAATTCGGCTGGGAGCCCGTCCTCGAAGGCGAAAACATCATCGGTCTGGTTCAAAGCGGTGCGTCGCTCAGTCTGGAGCCGGGTGGCCAGTTTGAACTGTCCGGCGCACCCCTCAATACGGTGCACGAGACCTGCGCCGAAGTGAATCTGCATCTCGAACAGACCCGCACGGTGGCGGACAAGATCGGCGCCGGCGTCATCGGCATCGGCTTCGCTCCGACCTGGTCGATGGACGAAACCCATCAGATGCCGAAGGGTCGCTACCAGATCATGCGGCGCTATATGCCCAAGGTCGGCGGCTACGGCCTCGAGATGATGTTTCGCACGTGCACGGTGCAGGTCAATCTCGACTTCTCGTCGGAAGCGGACATGGTCAAGAAGATGCGCGTTGGCCTTGCGCTGCAGCCGGTCGCGACCGCCTTACTCGCGAATTCTCCGTTCCGCGAAGGAAAACCCAACGGCTTTCTCTCCTACCGCTCGCAGGTGTGGACCGATGTCGATAATGCGCGCGCCGGCATGCTGCCGTGGGCATTCGAGAGCGGCATGTCGTTCGAACGCTATGTCGATTACGCGCTCGATGTTCCGATGTATTTCGTCTACCGCGACGGAAAGTATATCGACGTTGCCGGCCGCAGTTTCCGCGACTTTCTGGAACACAAAATTCCGGACGTGAAACACGTCACGCCGATGATGAGCGACTGGGCAGATCATCTGACCACCATTTTCCCGGAAGTCCGGCTCAAGAAATTTCTCGAAATGCGCGGTGCCGACGGTGGTCAGTGGCGGCGCGTTTGCGGTATGCCGGCGCTGTGGGTTGGCATCTACTATGATCAACCGTCGCTCGACGCGGCGTGGGACCTTGTGAAGGACTGGACCGCGGAAGAACGTCAAGCGCTGCGCGATGGTGTGCCTCGGCAGGCGTTCAAGACGCCGTTTCGTGACACAACCGTGCATCACCTCGCACATCAGATGCTGGAAATCTCATCAGCGGGATTGAAGCGCCGCGCACAGCTTGACAGCGGCGGAATGTCGGAAGATGGCTTCCTCAATCCGCTGCGCGAGATCGTCGCACGCGGCTACACGCGCGCAGAAGAACTCTTGAAGAACTATCACGGCGAGTGGAACCGTGATCTGTCGCGGCTGTTCAAGGAATACAACTTCCTCTGAATGATCAGTTTTTGCGGCGCGCCAACAGCACTAGTCCAAGTCCGGCGATGGCGACACCAAGACCGATGAAGACCCAATTGGAACGTCCGACCATGGTGAACTGGCCCGGCTCAGCGGGCGGCCATTGGATGAAGCCTGCGCCCTGGCCCGCCCAGAAGAGTCCGACGACGAGTGCCAAAATGCCGATGACAAGAATGGCAGTTTTCACTCTTCCCCCTGACGGCCGCTATTTTGGCTGCGGTCGGCGCTCCGCACTCTGACGTGACAGCATCCACCCCGGATACTCGGCTGGCAAGGCGCTTACTTCGTCAAGTTTCTTCAACTCGTCAGCTGTGAGAGTGAGTTTTACGGCTTCAAGATTGTCGTCGAGCTGTTCCATGGTCTTTGCGCCGATGATGACCGTCATGACGAACGGTTTCGCCAAGACGTAAGCGAGCGCAACGCGCGCCACGGACGCGCTGCCATGCGCGTGGCCGATCTCGCGCATTACGTCTATGCAGGCCCAGGCGCGATCCTTGTTCACCGGCGGGAAATCGAACGCCGCGCGCCTGGCGCCTTCCGGGCCATTGCTGCCGGGACCGAATTTTCCGGACAGCAGGCCACCTGCGAGCGGGCTCCAGACCATCAATCCCATTTTCTGGTCGGTCAGCATCGGCGCAATCTCGCGCTCGAGGTCGCGTCCGGCGATAGAGTAGTAGGCTTGCAAAGTTTCGAAGCGCGACCAGCCATGCTGCACAGCGACGCCCTGAGCTTTCATGATCTTCCACGCCTGCCAGTTTGAGCAGCCGACGTAACGCACCATGCCCTGGCGCGTGAGATCGTCGAGTGCGCGCATCGTCTCCTCGACCGGAGCGACGACGTCGGCGCCGTGGATCTGATAGAGGTCGATGTGGTCGGTCTGGAGGCGCTCGAGGCTGCGCGAGACCGAATCCATGATGTGCCCGCGCGACGCACCCAAGTCGTTCGGTCCCGCGCCCACGCGGCCGTAGCACTTGGTCGCGATGACGACGTCGGAGCGTTTCAAACCAATGTCCTTCAGCGCCTGACCGGTGAGCTTTTCCGAATTGCCTTGCGAATAGACGTCCGCTGTATCAAGGAAATTGACTCCCGCTTCGAAGGACCGCGCGACGATCGCAGTTGCACCCTTTTGATCAACTTCGCCGACCACCTTGAATATGCCCTGGCCGCCGAACGTCATGGTGCCGAGACAGATTTCCGACACGAATAGTCCGGTGTTGCCCAGTTGATTGTATTTCATCGTCACACCTCAATCGGGAAGGGGAATGAATTCGATTTCGTCGCCGGGTATTTTTCCGAAGCGTCCGGTACGCCAATCCGTCTTCGCGCGCTCTATGCGCTCCTTGGAACTGGAGACAAAATTCCACCACAGATGTCGCTGACCGTCCAGCGGCGCGCCTCCGAGCAGCATCACGCGCGCCTCACCTTGGGCAGTAATCGTTGCCTTCTCCTTCGCGTCGAGCACGGCCATCGTGCCATCCACAACGGTCGCGTCGTTCACTTTGACTTTTCCACGCACCACGAAAATGGCGCGCTCCTCATGCTCGTCGGTCATTTCGAGCGATGTTTCGTCAGCGAGTTTGGCGTCGACGTAGAATGTGTCTGAAAAGACCCGCACGGGTGAAACAAGGTCGAAGGCGTGTCCGGTGATGATCTTGAGCACGACCCCGCCTTCATTTGACGCGGGTAAGTCGCGCGATGCGATATGCTGAAAGGACGGCTCAACTTCCTCATCCTTGAGTGGAAGTCCGATCCAACTTTGGATGCCGTGCAGGCGGTGTCCGCGCGCGCGCGTCTCGGGGCCAGTGCGCTCGGAATGGGCGATACCACGTCCGGCCGTCATCCAGTTCACGTCTCCGGGCTGAATCTCCTGCACCGAGCCGACAGTGTCGCGATGCATCTGCGAGCCTTCGAAGAGATATGTGACTGTGGCAAGACCGATATGCGGGTGAGGTCGGACGTCTACTCCCTTGCCCGGCGCGAATTCGACCGGACCGAAATAATCGAAAAAGACGAACGGCCCCACCATTCGGTGTCCGGGGCTGGGCAATATTCGGCTGACGTGGAATCCGTCGCCGAGGTCGCGCTCGTTGCCCTTGATGATGATCATGCCCACAAGCCAAACGTTTCGGGGATCGTAAACTCCGAGAGACGGTCGCGCTAGCACGTGCGGCGCAATTTCGCGCCGCGACGCGAAGTGTCACAACAGCTTCACCAACGCGTTGACATATCGGCTCGACCATTCGGCGAAGCTTGTTCCTTGCGTCCACTTGGCACGCTGCTCAGGACGCGCGAAGTATCCCCAAAATTTCATTCGGTCGTTGAGGACATAAAGTATCGTTCGCTCGGGCACGATACGCCTGCTGTCGATATTCGCCCGATAAGCATCAACAAACACAGGCGCGAGCGCCGGCTCCGTGTCGAGATAGCTGCAAGCCTGTCGAACGATGTCCAGTGTGCCGTCGCCGAAGCGCGCCTCGTGGAGATCGAAAAGGCCGCTGACGCGCCACCGTCCCTGGTTCTTGGCGACGGTCAGGTTGTTGAGCTTGTAGTCGCAGTGAACGTAGGTGTTCACGAGCTCGGCTTGTGAAGCGCGTGCGGCGGTAGCGGCAGAGTCGATCAATGCTCTGTCCTGATCCGTTACGATCCCGTGCGCGTTGGCCATCGACACCTGCGCCATCGTTTCATCGACAACATGTTGCACGGCCCCGCCGGGGTAAGGCTCGAGTTTGATCGTCCTACTGCCGAAGTCGCCGGCAAACGGCGATGTCAACCTTTGCATCTCGGCCAGCATTTCCCCAAGCGCGACCGCCACGGCATGCCGATCTGCCGGATCGACCGACTTCAAGATGTCGCGCTCGTTAAAGCAGTGGCCTGGCATGCGCGGCATGACAAGGTACGGCCAGCCGAAAATGTCGCTGTCTTCGTCGTACAGCATCGGCCACGGAACCGGTGCCTTGGTGTGCAAATGCAATTGCTCGGCGAAATATTTTTCCTTGGTGAACTGCCAGCGGTCTTCGCGCCGGTATTCGATCTTACCGGCGTCTTTCACCCAATGCGGCGCACCGCGAAGCACGAATGTGCCGTCGGTCGTCGTCACAAAAACGTTCTGTCCAAATAATCCGCTGCTTATCGGTTCAGCCGAAAGAAAGCGGCCGAGCCCCAGCCGGGTTGCGACTGCCTCGAATTGCGCATCGCTGAGCGCTCCAAGGCGCTCAGAATAAACAATTTCCTCGCTCATCGCCGCAGTGTGCGCTCAAGGCCGCGTGAGCGCCATCGTCGGAATGATGTGACGGCCCTGCGCATCGCGCGCTAGCCGATGCTTCCATTTGACCGCAGAAGTTTCGAGCGCACCGTAGAGGTGAGGGAAGCGCTGGCCACGCGAAGTTGAGATTTCCCATCTCAATACGGGACCGAGGTTCGTTTCGTCCACGGCTAGCAACCACAAATCGTCCATTGCGGCGTAGTGCCTAGCCAAAGTTTCTGCGAGTTGAGAAGCCGTAGAGAAATGGATGAAGCCGTCTCGCCTGTCGTGTTCCGAGCCTTCGAAGTGCCCCTCGCGTTCGGCCGCTAGCCAATCGGCGCCGAGCACAATCTTGAAGATCACGCGGCTTGCGCCGTTCCGCCGACCGTAAGGCCGTCGATGCGCAACGTCGGCTGACCAACACCGACCGGAATGCTTTGGCCGTTCTTGCCACACGTTCCGACGCCGGTATCAAGCTTCATGTCGTTGCCGACCATCTTCACGCGCGTCAAGGCGTCGGGCCCGTTTCCGATCAGCGTCGCGCCTTTGATGGGCGCTCCTACTTTGCCGTTGTCAATGAGATAGGCCTCGGTGCAGGAAAAAACGAATTTGCCGTTTGTGATGTCGACCTGGCCGCCGCCGAAGTTTGTCGCGTAGATGCCTTTCTTGACGCTCGCAATAATCTCCGCCGGGTCGGTGCTTCCACCGAGCATGTAGGTATTCGTCATGCGCGGCATGACCTGGCACGCGTAGGACATTCGCCGCCCGTTGCCCGTCGGCGCCACACCCATCAGCCGCGCATTTTGGCGGTCCTGCATATAACCCTTCAAGATTCCGTCTTCGATCAAGACGGTGCGCGAAGTGGGTGTGCCCTCGTCGTCGATCGAGAGCGAGCCACGCCGGCCGTCGATCGTGCCGTCGTCGACCACCGTGACGCCCGGTGCGGCGACTCGTTCACCCAGCAAGCCGGCGAAGGCACTTGTCTTCTTGCGGTTGAAGTCGCCCTCAAGCCCGTGACCGATTGCTTCATGCAGCAAAATGCCCGGCCAGCCGTTGCCTAACACAACGGTCATCTCGCCCGCAGGTGCAGGGATCGATTCCAGATTCACCAGGGCTTGGCGCAATGCCTCGTCGACAGCGGAATGCCAATAGTCGGGCGTAACGTACATATCATAGCCGCTGCGGCCACCGCCGCCGTAACTGCCAGACTCCTGTCGGCCGTCCTGTTCGACGACGACCGATACGTTGATGCGAACTAGGGGACGGATGTCGCGATAGGTTTCGCCGTCGGCGCGCAGTATCTCAATTTGCTGCCACTCGCCGGCAAGAGAGCATGACACCTGCCGCACCCGACCATCCTTGGCGCGCGCATAGGCATTCATGTCTTCGAGCAGCTTGACCTTCTTTTCGAATGCTGCGGACTGCAGGGGATCGATGTCGGTGTAGAGCTTCGTATTGCTGCGGGCAGGGGCGCCGACAGAGACACCCGAATGGCCGCGTGCGACGGTGCGCACGGTCGTTGCCGCGCGTTTAATCGCTTCCTCCGAAATATCAGAGGCATGGGCGTATCCCGTCGCTTCTCCGGCGACGGCGCGCAAGCCAAATCCCTGTGTCGTGTCGAACGTCGCAGCCTTCAGGCGGCCGTCGTCGAAGGCAAACGATTCGCTTTGACGATATTCGAGGTAGAGTTCGCCGTCATCTGAGCCTTTCAAGGCGTCGTTGACAGTCGCCTGCACCCGCGCGCGATCCATTCCGGTGCGGGTGAAGAAAAGGTCGCTGGGATTGCTCATGATGGTTCCATCGCCGGATAATTGCCTACACTCGAGATATAAGTGTTTTTTGGCTCCCTTGCCCAGTTGCACGCCTGCGGCGTCAAATGTCCAGACTGCGGCATTGAGGACCCCGCCCGTGCCAGAAGGTCGCAATGACTTTAGGGGCTTAGCACCTCTAAATCCCTCGCAAGAATCCGAAAGCGGAGGGCACAGCTACCCCGTCCGTCCGATCTGCGAGGTCGCCTTCATGTCCACCAGAAGAACCGGCTTTAGCGCCGGCTTGGCGGCGACGGTCCTGTCCTGGACCTCGGCGGCTACCGCAATGCCGTACAACTACGAACTCGGATTGCAGCCAGCCGCATCGCCGGTGATGGAACGGATCGAGAGTTTCCATCAGCTCCTCCTTTATATCATCGTCCCGATCTGCCTACTCGTGCTGGCGCTCCTGACGTGGATTATCTTTCGCTACAACCGCCGCGCCAATCCGACGCCCAGCAAGACGCAACACAACACCTTGCTCGAAGTGGCGTGGACGACCATCCCGGTCGTCATTCTCGTCGTCATTGCCATCCCGTCGTTCAAGCTTCTCTACTACGAAGCGGACATCCCAAAGGCGGACGTTGTCCTGAAAGTCATCGGAAAGCAGTGGTTCTGGACATACCAATATCCGTCCGACGGCAATTTCCAGTTCGACTCGCTTGGCTTATCGGACGCCGCCGCAATAGCGGCAGGTGAGCCGCGTCTGCTCGGTGTGGACAATGCGATCGTAGTTCCGGTCAACAAGGTTATCGAAGTCGAGACGACGGGCGCCGACGTGATTCATTCCTGGGCACTGCCTGAGATGGGCGTGAAGATGGATGCGATCCCGGGACGCATCAATCACACCTGGTTCAAAGCGACTCGTACCGGAACGTTCTACGGTGAGTGTTCCGAGTTATGTGGTGCCAAGCACGCTTATATGCCGATCGAAGTCAAAGTCGTGTCGGATGCACAATACGCCGCCTGGATCGCGACCGCGAAGAAGAAATTCGCGGCAATCGACGACGGCCACAGCACGCGCCTGGCCGCGCAGTAACGAGGATACGTCTATGGCCGACCTGGCGCACGCGCATGACGACCACACGCACGGTCACCCGACAGGCTGGCGCCGCTTCGTCTATTCGACGAACCACAAAGACATCGGCACGATGTACCTGATTTTCGCGGTGTGCGCTGGTCTCGTCGGGGCCTTCCTGTCGATGATGATGCGCGCGGAGTTGATGTATCCGGGCCTTCAGATCTTCAAGGACCCGCATACCTTCAACGTATTCGTGACCGGACACGGGCTGATCATGGTGTTCTTCATGATCATGCCGGCGATGATCGGCGGCTTTGGCAACTGGCTCGTGCCGTTGATGATCGGCGCGCCGGACATGGCGTTCCCGCGCATGAACAACATATCGTTCTGGCTCCTGCCGTTCTCCCTCGCGCTCCTCGTCATGAGCATGTTCGTGGAAGGCGACAGCGGCGGCATCGGGGTCGGCGGTGGCTGGACGATCTATGCGCCGCTCTCGACATACGGCTCACCGGGACCTGCCATGGATCTCGCGATCTTCTCGCTACACATCGCCGGCGCCTCGTCGATCCTGGGCGCCATCAACTTCATCACCACGATCTTCAACATGCGCGCGCCGGGCATGACGCTGCACAAGATGCCGCTGTTCGTGTGGTCGATTCTGGTGACCGTCTTCCTGCTCTTGCTGTCGTTGCCGGTGCTGGCGGGCGCGATCACCATGCTGCTGGCCGATCGCCACTTCGGAACCTCTTTCTTCAATGCGGCGGGCGGTGGCGATCCAGTACTCTACCAACACCTTTTTTGGTTCTTCGGACATCCGGAAGTCTACATCTTGATCCTGCCGGGCTTCGGAATGGTCAGCCATATCATCTCGACCTTCGCCAAGAAGCCAATCTTCGGCTATCTCGGCATGGCCTACGCGATGGTCGCAATCGGCTTCATCGGCTTTTTGGTGTGGGCTCACCATATGTACACGGTCGGGCTTTCCGTCGACACGAAGGCCTACTTCGTGTTCGCGACGATGGTTATCGCGGTGCCGACGGGCATCAAGATCTTTTCCTGGATAGCCACGATGTGGGGCGGCAGCCTCGAGTTCAAAACGCCGATGCTCTGGGCCGTCGGCTTTGTGTTTCTGTTTACGATCGGTGGCGTCACTGGCGTCGTCTTGGCCAATGCCGGCGTCGACGTCGTGCTGCAAGACACCTACTACGTCGTGGCGCACTTCCACTATGTCTTGTCACTCGGCGCCGTGTTCACAATCTTTGCCGGCTTCTACTTCTGGTTCCCGAAATTCACGGGCTACATGTACAACGAATTCCTGGGCAAGTTGCATTTCTGGATCACGTTCATCGGCGTGAACTTGGCGTTCTTTCCGCAGCACTTCCTGGGCCTCGCCGGCATGCCCCGGCGTTACGCGGACTATCCCGATGCGTTCGCCGGCTGGAATTTCGTGTCCTCGGTGGGCGCTTTCATCGCGGGGCTCGGCGTTCTCGTGTTCCTGGCGATGCTGATCGAGGCATTTGCACGTAAGCGCGTGGCGGGTGACAATCCATGGGGCCCTTACGCGACCACGCTCGAATGGACACTGCCGTCGCCACCGCCGTTCCATCAGTTCAACCAGCTGCCGAGGATCAGCTGATGACCGCCGTCGCGCGCGCTGCAGAGCCTCAGTTCGCGACGGTCGGCGATTATTTCGCGCTGCTCAAGCCGCGCGTCATGTCGCTCGTGATCTTCACGGGCTTTGCTGGAATCGTGGTGGCGCCCGGTGACATTCACCCGCTGACCGCCTTCACTGCGCTCCTGTGCATAGCTGTTGCCGCAGGGGCGTCGGGTGCGCTGAACATGGCGTACGATTCCGACATCGACGCCTTGATGACGCGGACCGCCAATCGCCCCATCCCTTCGGGACATATCGCGCGCGGCGAAGCGCTTGGCTTTGGCTGGACGTTGGCGGTTGGCGCCGTCACGGTTATGGGCCTTCTGGTGAATCTGCTTGCCGGCGCGCTGCTTGCCTTCACGATATTTGTCTATATTCCCGTCTACACTCTGTGGCTGAAGCGTCGCACACCGCAGAACATCGTCATCGGCGGCTTGGCCGGAGCCCTGCCGCCCGCCATTGGCTGGGCTTCTGTGACGGGTTCGTTGACACTGGCGCCCGTTCTTCTCGTCGCAATCATCTTCCTGTGGACGCCGCCGCACTTCTGGGCGCTTTCGCTCTGGCGTTCGGGCGACTACGCGCGCGCCGGCGTACCGATGATGCCTGTCGTACGCGGCAAGCGCTCGACGCGGCGTCAGATTCTGGCCTACACAATCCTCTTGATTCCCAGCGGGCTGTTGCCTGCAGCGATCGGATTGGCCGGCCCTGTCTATCTTGCGATCGCAGGCGCTATCGGAATTTGGTTCGCGTGGGAAGCCGTCGCCGTCGTACGCGAGACGGATATGAAAAGTGAACCGGCTGCGCGCCGCCTATTTCGCGTTTCGCTCATCTACATGTTCGCCCTATTTGCCGCGTTGATTGCAGAACGGCTGCTCCATATTGCGCCGTTCGCGGCGTGGGTCTGAGGTGTGAGCGACGCTGAGAACAATGCACGGCGTAGACGCAACGTTGCGATCGCACTCGCGCTGGGCGCCTTGGTGCTGCTCTTTTATCTGATGACGATGGTACGAATTCAGCCGTAGTGAGGAAAGGTTTTGGTCATGGCCGATAGTGAGGTCAAGCACGACTATCATCTGGTCGATCCGAGCCCATGGCCCATCGTCGGCTCAATGGCGGCGTTCGTCATGCTTGTCGGCGCCGTTTTCTGGATGAACAAGGATTACACTGGCTTCTTCGGATTGCCGGTAAACGGCCAGCCGTGGATCTTTGCAATCGGCCTCGCGATGGTGCTGTTCACCATGGCTGGCTGGTGGCGCGACGTTGTCAACGAATCCGTCGTGCGCGGCGATCACACGCCGGTCGTCAAGCTGCATCTGCGCTATGGGATGCTGCTCTTCATCGCCTCGGAAGTCATGTTCTTCGCGGCGTGGTTCTGGGCTTATTTCAACTACGCGATATTCTTCAAGGACGCGTCAATCGGATCGTGGCCGCCGTCGGGGATCGTCACGCTTGATCCCTGGCACTTTCCATTGCTCAACACGCTCATTCTTTTGACATCGGGTACCACGGTCACCTGGGCGCATCACGCGATCCAGCACGGTGACAAGAAGGGCGCTGTGCAGGGTTTGATTTTGACAGTCTTGCTCGGGGCCTCGTTCACCGCCGTACAGGCCTATGAATATGCGCACGCCCCGTTCACTTTCGGCTTCAACCATCTGGCACTCGTGCCGTTCACCGATCCGGCGCATTCTACGCTCACGGCAGGCGTTGGAAACTTCGATGCCATCTACGGGTCGACGTTCTTCATGGCGACGGGCTTTCACGGTTTGCACGTCATCATCGGAACGATCTTCCTGACCGTGTGCCTGTTCCGCGCCATGGCAGGACAGTTCACGCCCACGCGCCACTTCGGATTCGAGGCCGCCGCATGGTACTGGCACTTTGTCGACGTTGTGTGGCTGTTCCTGTTCGCCTGCATCTATGTGTGGGGCCAGGGACCGGTCAGCGCAGGTTGAGATGGCGCACAGCCCCGGCGTCGTGTCGGCGAGCCTGCTGGGGCGCTGTCCGCGATGCGGGCAGGGAGCACTCTTCAACGGCTATTTGTCGATCGCGCCGTGTTGTTCGGCTTGCGGACTCGACTTCGCGACATTCGACGTCGGTGATGGCGCGGCATCGCTCGTCATTCTCGTGGTCGGCGCCATCGTCTGCGGCGCGGCACTGTTCGTGGAGTTCACGTACCAGCCGCCACTCTGGGTTCATGCTGTGCTCTGGACGCCCGCCATCGCGATCCTGACGTTCGGGCTCCTGCGAATGGTCAAGTCGTCCCTGCTGGTTCTGCAGTACCGGCATCGTGCGGGCGAAGGCCGCATTGTGGACTGATGTCTGTCTCATTTCGACCGCTGCCGGCACTGACGATCGTCTGCACCATTTTGTTAGCGGCGCTCATTTCCCTCGGCGTATGGCAATTGCAGCGGCTCCAGTGGAAGCTCGCACTAATCGATCTCATCCATCGCAACATGAATGCGCCGCCCGTGCGCTTGGGCGACGGCGGTCACCTCGTCTGGGAGCCCGAGACAAACTATTTGCACGTTACCACCACGGGCCGCTTTGACAATTCCAGGGAAGCGTATGTCTTCGCCATCGGCCCGGAAGGCAGCCCCGTCTATCACGTGATCGTGCCGTTTCGTGCCCACGATGGCGAAACCTATCTCGTCGACCGCGGCTTCGTTCCGCGCGATATGAAAAGTCGCGCGACACGTCCCGCCGGGATCAGCGATACGGAACAGACCATCAAGGGCTATTGGCGCTGGCAGGACGCTCCCGGAGCGTTCACGCCAAAGCCGGATCTCGTGAAGCGAATTTGGTATTACAAAGACGTAGCAGGGATCGCACGTGCCGACGGCATCAAACTGTGGGAACCGCCCGGCCTCATCGAAGCTGATGCGACGCCCAATCCCGGCGGTTGGCCGAGAGGCGGCCAAACCCAGATCAACATCCACAATGATCACCTGCAATATGCCATCACCTGGTTTTTGATGGCAGCAGGTCTTGTTGGCGTTTATTTGGCCTATCATGTCTCGCAGGGGCGTCTGACCTTCGGAAAAAGGCGTGAGCGATAACACTCCAGCGATGATCAGCACGCGCGGTAGCGCGCCGAAGGCGGGCTTTGGCGACGTGCTGCTCGCCGGCCTCGCACCCGACGGCGGCCTCTATCTGCCGCAATTCTGGCCGCAGGTTTCTGTCAGAGAAATCGCGAGCTTCAAAGGACGTGCCTACAACGACGTGGCGCACGACATCCTGATGCGCTTCGCGGCCGGCTCGTTTTCCGCCGCCGAGATCAAAGCCGACATCGATGCGGCGTATGGCGCATTCGACGATGCTCAAATCGCTCCGTTGGTCGAACTCGAGCCTGATCTCTTCCTGATGGAGCTATTTCACGGTCCAACGCTTGCCTTCAAGGACATCGCGATGCAGGTGTTGGGCCGCATGTTCGCGCGTGCACTTGCGAAGCGCGGCGGGCACGCGACTGTCGTCGTTGCGACGTCGGGGGACACTGGTTCGGCTGCGATCGCGGCGCTTGGCGGACTGGCCAATATCGACGTCTTCGTCATTCATCCCAAGGATCGCGTCAGTGAAGTGCAGCGGCGGCAGATGACGACCGCGCCCTATGACAACGTCCACAACATTGCGCTTTGCGGCACATTCGACGACGCGCAGGCCATCGTCAAAGAACTGTTCGCCGATGTCGCATTTGCGCGCGCGGTGAGACTGACGGCCGTCAACTCGATCAACTTCGCGCGGATTGCCGCCCAATGCGTCTATTATTTCACAGCCACTGCCACGCTTGGCCAGGCAGCGACGTTTGTCGTTCCCACCGGAAATTTCGGCGACATCTTCGCCGGCGAAGCGGCGATGCACATGGGACTCGGCATCGAAAAGCTCGTCGTCGCGACAAATGCAAACGACATCTTGGCGCGGACATTGAATGAAGGTGTCTACGCGTCGGCACGTGTACAGCCCTCGCTCAGTCCCTCAATGGACATTCAGGTTGCCAGCAACTTCGAGCGTGCACTGTTCGAGGCTTCGGGTCGGGATTCGGCTTGGCTGCAGGACGCCATGCTCACGTTTGCCCGCGACCGAAAATTGACGTTGCCCGAGACAGTCCTGGCAGGCCTGCGCTCCTGCTATAGCGCGTGGCGTAGCGATGACCGCGAAACGATCCAAACCATTGGTGAAGTTTATAAAAGTACGGGGCAGCTGATCGACCCACATACGGCGGTGGCCCTTCGCGCGGCCTACCAGATGAAGGGCCAGAGACAGGGGCCAGTGGTCGTGCTCTCGACGGCCCACCCGGCCAAGTTCCCCGATGCCGTGCAACAAGCGACAGGTAAGCGGCCGGCTCTTCCGCCCCGGCTCGCGGGCCTTTATGAGGGGGTGGAAAGGCTCACCGTTTTGGACAACGACAAGGCCTTGGTCCGCGCTCACATCGAGGCTAAGCTCAACACTCCATGACTCCTGAAATTACAAGACTTTCCAACGGCTTGACCATTATCACCGACCCCATGCCGCAGCTCGAAAGCGCGATGCTCGGCGTCTGGGTCAATGCCGGAACGCGCAACGAAACGCGTTCGGTCATGGGCGTCAGTCACATGCTCGAACACATGGCGTTCAAGGGCACCGAAACACGCAGCGCGCGCGACATCGCCGAGGAGATCGAAGCCGTCGGCGGTTTTCTCAATGCCTATACCAGCCGCGAGCAGACAGCGTTCCACGCCCGCTTGCTGAAGTCGGACGTGCCGCTTGGCGTCGATCTGTTGGCGGACATTCTCACTCGTCCCACCTTCGAGCTTGCCGAACTCGAGCGCGAACGTCAGGTCGTGCTGCAGGAGATCGGACAGGCGCGCGACACGCCTGACGACATCATCTTCGATCATCTGCAGTCTGTCAGTTATCCCGACCAACCCATGGGCTGGCCGATCCTCGGTCTGGAGGAGACGGTCAGCGCGTTCACGCCAGACGCATTGCGTGTCTATATGGCGGCCAATTACCGGGCCCAAGACATGACGGTGATCTCGTCGGGTGCCGTCGATCATGCCGCCATGGTCGATCTTGCGGCGGAAAAGTTTGCCGCACTCAAACCGGGCTCGACTCCCGCCCCGCTGCCCGCCCGCTATGTCGGCGGCGACATTCGTGTCGAGCAGGAACTGGAGCAGGCACACATCGCTTATGCATTGCGCGGCATCTCGGTTGCGGATGCGGACTTCTACACGGCGCAAGTCTATGTCATGGCTCTTGGCGGTGGGATGTCGTCACGCCTGTTTCAGGAAGCGCGCGAAAAGCGCGGTCTATGTTATGCGATCTCCGCATTCGCCCAGGCACATCGCGACAGCGGCACCATCGGAGTCTACGCCGGTACCGGCGAAAGTGAGGCCGCCGAGATATCCTCCGTTATCGCGGGCGAGATGGAGAAGCTTGCGGCCGGCGCGACCGAACGCGAAGTCGCCCGGGCAAAAGCTCAATTGAAGTCGAGCCTGTTAATGGCGCTTGAGCGCCCTGGCCAGCGTGCCGAGCAGATCGCTGGGCAGATTTTCTCCTATGGCCGCGTCGTGCCGATTGAAGAGACGACCGCCAAACTCGACCAGATCGATGCCGCCGCGGTTCGCCGCTTCGGCGAGCGCATATTGCAGGGCGCCGATCCCTCAATCGCGGCCGTCGGACCCATCAGTCAACTCGAAAAGCACAGCGCCTTTGCGCGACGCTTCGGGTCGGAACGCAGCGCACGCGCCGCAATCTCGCCTGCTCCCAGACCGCGCCACTCGGCTGACGACGAGCCTGTCGCCGCGGCCGAGCTTGCGAAGGCGGAATGAATACAGGCCCGATGGCGTTCATGCGCGGGCTTACCTTTCCGGGTGGCCAGCAGCCGATCATCAAGGGCGGCGGGGTTTATCTCCGCTATCCACGCATCGCCGACTTTCCCGCCTGGGCACGACTGCGCGGAGAGAGCAGGGCGTTCCTCGCGCCGTGGGAGCCGGTCTGGGCCAGCGACGAGCTGACCAAGGGCGCTTTCCGTCGCCGCATCAAACGCTATCAGAAGGAAGCGCGCCTCGATTCCGCGTATGCGTTCTTTGTGTTCCGGGCCGAAGACGATGTCCTGATGGGCGGTTGTACGTTGTCGAATGTGCGCCGGGGCGTGACGCAATGCTGCGCGCTCGGCTACTGGATCGGTGAACGTTTCTCGCGCCAGGGCTACATGTTCGAAGCCGTGCGCGCGCTCGTACCCTTCATCTTTTCCACGCTTGGCCTGCATCGAATCGAAGCCGCCTGTCTTCCGTCCAACCAGGCCTCCCAAAATCTTTTGATGAAGGTAGGCTTTCGCCAGGAGGGTGTTGCGCTGCGTTACCTCCAGATCAACGGTGAGTGGCGCGATCACGTCCTGTTCGCCTTGCTCGCAGACGAAACGCAGATAAGTTAGAAGGCGAGCTGCCCGCAGGCGCCAGGCAGGGCCTTTGATTTGGCGCACAACACTTCGACAATACGCGACTTGTCAGGATTATTGACGCCGGTGATGAAGAAATTCGCATTCGCGACGGCGCTGATAGCCGCCTTGACGAGCGGTCTTGCCGCCTTCGGGTCGGCGGCGCCTTCGGCGGACGCGAGCCTTGTCGATTTCGCCAGTCCGGACCCGGTGGTCACGATCCAGAATGCATTGACACCCTATCATGGTCCATCTGGCACCCAGCCTGACGGCTCGAACTGGTATCTCATCAAGGCGACCAACAGCGCCATTCGCCCGGCCAGCCGGGTCCTTCAAGCGACGCAGGCACCCAGCGTTAGCTTCCGCGTTTTGCCGCGGCCCACGCGTCCGGCGATCGTTGGTGTCGCCAGCTCCGACTCCGCGGTCAACATCGAAAACCTGAACGCCTATGGACGCAGAGCCTATCGCGTCATCATTCCACCGGCGACATCGGTGGCTATCGTTGTACAGATCGCCAACGCCGCCGAGCCGCCGTCGCTCATGGCGTGGACGGAACCGGCGCTCGCCGCGCACAATCGCCAATTCGCCATTTTCACGACCGCTGTATCGGCCTTGATCGGCGCCGCAGCTCTGATGGTGAGCGGACTTGCCGTCATGCTCGGCCATGCGCCGGCGCGTTGGGCGGCGCTGACGCTGGTGCTCGTGCTGCTCGAGCGCTTGGCGGAAACCGGCCTGTTCGACGGCAGCCTTGCGACGGGCGTTGGTGGGCCGTTCGGGCTGATCGCCATGTTCGCAGCATTCGCCCTCGCCGCAGGGGCCGGACTGGCCGACGCGATCGTTCCGATCAGCGAAATCTGGCCACGCGACGGCCGCTGGTTGCGTCATGCACAAGGCATAATCGTGCTTCTGGCAATCTTTGCCTATATCGGTATTCCCGGCGCCGTTGTCCTTTCCGATACGCTTGTGCTGCTCGGTGCGTTCGCCATCGCAGGCTATCTCCTCTATCGCAGCCGGCTTGGTTCGCAAGCGGCGAAAGTGGCTGTCCCAAGCGCTCTGGTCTTTGCGTTCGTCACGCTGGCGACGGCGCTTTCCATGTTCAGCGGCGCGGGCGACACACTGGCTACATCCGCCGCCGGGTCGTTCGCGGCGGCAGGCGCGATACTGCTCGCTCTCGCCGTCGCGGCAGGCGAGGGCATCGCGATTCTGCCATTCCAATCGGTCGCCGCCGAGCCGCACACCGCTTCGCTCACGCGCAGCAGCGCGTTTGCGCTGCAAGCGATCGAGGCTTCTCACCAGGGAATCTTCGATCTGGACTTCGCGGACGACATGCTCAGCCTGTCACGCGATGTTGCTGCTCTTGTCGGTCTGGAGACGAATTCCGGATTGCGTCATGCCGACTGGTTGGCACGCGTGCATGACGCGGACCGCGATATCTATCGCCAGGCGTTGATCGACTATCGCGGTCATCCTGGGCTTTCGTTCCGCGTCGAATTCCGCGTGCGCCGCGACGCGACGAGGTTTCTCTGGCTGGAGCTGCGCGCTACCATGTTGGGTGAAGGCAAAAGCGTCAGCCGGTGCCTGGGATTGCTCGCCGACATCAGTGCACGCAAGAACAGCGAAGCCGAAATTTTCGATCGCACTCTGCACGATCCACTCACCGGTCTGGGCAATCGCGTCGCCATGATGGAGGAACTGGAGCGGCTCGGATCCCGTTTCGCCGGCATCGCTGTGGCCCTCCTTGACGTGGACAGATTTAAGTCCATTCACGCGAGCCTAGGCGATACGGGAGGTGACGACATTCTGTTTCAGATGTCGGTACGCCTGACCACACGTTTTGCGGGTACGGCCAAAGTCTTTCGCGTCGGAGGCGATGCGTTTGCAATCATTTCTTCGCGCGGCGATGGAGAAGCAAATGCTTTCGGCAACGCCATCGTTGATGCTTGCGGTGCGCCCTACGATCTTGAGGGTCGCAAGGTGTTTGCGCCGGCGAGCGCGGGAATCGCGTTGGGCCGCGATGCACGCGATCCCCTGGACCTTCTCAAGAACGCCGAACTCGCCTTGCTGCATGCCAAGCGACTCGGCGGCGGCTGCGCGCGTTCCTACTCGCGCGACTTGGAGTCGATATTGCCAACAGACGCCGTGGCGCTCGAGACCGAGCTTCGCCGCGCGATCGAGGACAAGCAGCTTGAGGTGTACTACCAGCCCATCATGCGCCTCGCCGATGGTGCGGTGGCGGGTTTCGAAGCGCTGATGCGCTGGAATCATCCGGTCAGGGGTCTCGTCGAGCCGACGGACTTCATCGCGCATTCCGAAGAAACCGGGGCGATCGTTGCGCTTGGCCGCTTTGCGCTGGAGCGCGCGGCACATGATCTTGGTCATTGGCAGCGCTACTTTCCACTCAACACTCCGCTTTTCGTCAGCGTCAATGTCTCGCGCCGGCAGCTGCGCGACAGCGATTTCTGCGCTTTTCTCAGCGCCACTATGAAGAAGTCTCAGATCGCGCCGGCCACATTGAAGATCGAAGTTACCGAGAGCGTCGTCGCGGGCAATCCGGATCTGCGACAAGCGCTGGAACGCTGCCGCGCGCTTGGCGCCGGCATCCTGATTGACGATTTCGGCACCGGCGCATCAAGTCTCAGTCAGCTCAAGGACCTGCCGTTCGACACCATTAAGATCGATCCGAGCTTTCTTGCCAAGCACAAGGATCTACAGGCCAAGTCCGATGGCGACGTGGTTTTGCGCTCGATTGTCGCGCTGGCCCACGATCTCAAGCGCAACGTGATCGCGGAAGGCGTCGAGAGTGCTCCCGATGCAGAATGGCTCAATCAGCTTGGTTGCGAATACGCACAGGGCTATTTCTTCTCAAAACCGCTGCCGCCCGCCGATGCGATAAAGTTCATCGCCATGCATTTTGATTCACGCGCCATGCGTTCAGGCATGACCGACCTCGCTGGAAAGACCTGAAACGGCTGCGCCGAGCTTGGCGAGCGCCAGCCGCCACTTCGACGCGGCGTCTCCGGTGAAAACGATCTCGGCATCGGCATCGCAGTGGATCCAGCCGTTGCCGGCAATCTCCTCTTCGATCTGACCTGGACCCCAGCCCGCATAACCGAGCACGAAGAGAAACTTCTCCGGTCCCGTGCCGCGTGCGATCGCGCGCAGAATGTCGACGGTCGGTGTCAAGGCGATCTCCGACGTGACCGACAGCGTTGCGGGACTGGCCGAACGTTGACCGGAGTGCAAGACGTAGCCACGGTCGGTTTCCACCGGCCCGCCGAACATCACTGGCACGCGCGGCGTTGAATCGGTGATTGGAATATCCATCTGCGCCATCAGATCGCGGAATGGCAGGCCCTCCAGCGGCTTGTTCACGATCAGACCCAAAGCACCCTCGGCGGAGTGCGAGCAAACGAAGATGACGCTCTTTTCGAAGCGCAGATCGGGCATGCCGGGCATCGCGATCAAAAGCTTTCCTGTCAGAAAGCCGTCGCTGTTCCTCCACCGCGGCGAGTCGAGTGCTGCCATCTCTGAAATCTTACGCCATTTGAGCCCCCTTTGCGACCGGGCGCACTGTGCGCTAAAACGCCCGCCACTTCGCAACTTCCAGGAGCAAACTATGACGATCAAAGTCGGTGACAAGATTCCTTCCGCGACATTGATGCAGATGAAAGACGGCGGCCCGAAGCCGGTAAAAACCGACGATCTCTTCGCCGGCAAAAAGGTTGTTTTGTTTGCCCTGCCGGGTGCATTTACCCCGACCTGTTCCGCCAAGCACCTGCCAAGTTTCGTGCAGAACGCCGACGCCATCAAAGCGAAGGGCATCGACACGATCGCTTGTGTTTCGGTCAATGACGCATTCGTGATGGGCGCGTGGGGTGAGCAACAAAAAGTCGGCGACAAGATCATGATGCTGGGCGACGGCAACGGCGACCTGACGCGCGCCCTCGGGCTTGAGATGGACGGCTCGCGCTTTGGCATGGGCAAGCGCAGCCAGCGTTTCGCGATGATCGTCGACAATGGCGTCGTGACGAAGCTCAACGTCGAGGAACCCGGCGCGTTCGCTGTGTCCAGCGCCGAGCACGTTCTGACGCAGCTCTAAGCGGTTCTCGTTCCCGGAATGGCCGCGCGGGCGAGCGCGTCCGCGCGCTCATTTTCGGGATGGCCGGAATGTCCGGCCACCCATTTCCAGCTGATTTTGTGTTCGGCCATTGCCGCGTCGAGCGCGCGCCAGAGTTCCTCGTTCTTGACAGGCTTCTTGTCCGCGGTTTTCCAGCCGTTTGCCTTCCAGTTCTTCAACCACTTCGCAGCGCCGTCCATCACGTAGCGCGAATCCGTGTGCAGTCGGATGGTGGACGGACGCTTCAGCGCCTCCAGAGCGCGGATCACCGCCATCAGTTCCATGCGGTTGTTGGTCGTTTGCTGCTCGCCGCCTGAGATTTCGCGTTCGCGCCGCGAAGCCCGCAGGATTGCGGCCCAGCCGCCAGGGCCGGGATTTCCCGAACACGCGCCATCGGTGAAGATGTCGATCACCTCACCCGTCACAGGCCATACTCGGACGGGTTTCTTACGTTGCGATGAAAACGCAGCCGCTTCAAAAACTCGCGCGGATTCTTCGGTCTGACCAACGCCATCGGATCGTGATTGAGCAGGTCATATAGGCGCGTGAGAAGAAAACGCAGAGCCGCACCGGCGCAGAGGATCGGCAGAGCGGCGATTTCGGCATCTGTCAGTTGCCGGTGCTTGCGGTAGGCTGCGATAAGGCTCTTTCCCTTGGTGATGTTGTAGGCGCCGTCGTTTTCGAAGCACCAGGCGTTCAACATCGTCGCCAGGTCGTAGGCATACGCATCGTTGCAGGCGAAATAGAAATCGATCAGACCGGACACCCGCTCATTGGTGAAGAGCACGTTGTCGGGAAAGAGATCGGCGTGGATGACGCCGCAGGGCAATCCGCTTGGCCAACGCGCCGAGGCGTCGCGATAGCTCGTCGCGATGAGTTCGCGCAGTCCGCGTTCGATGCCGTCCGCACCGGCGGCTGTCTTGTCGACGAGATCGTGCAAACCTGCCATGCCGAGCGCATTGGAACGTCTGAGCGCAAAATCTGCTCCCGCCTCATGCAGCCGCGCGAGCGCGTCGCCAGCCGCCGCGCAATGGGCAATTTCAGGCCGCCGTACCGACAAACCGGTCAGAAAGCTGACGAGCGCGGCCGGCCGGCCGAGGACGTGCGTCCACTGCTTACCATCCCGGCGCCGCACGGGCTGTGGACACGCAATGCCACGCGCCGCCAGATGCTCCATCAAGCCCAGAAAGAAAGGCAAGTCGCTTTCCTGTACCCGCTTCTCGTAGAGCGTCAGGAAATAGCCGCCGCGATCGGTCTGCAGATAGAAGTTCGTGTTCTCGACGCCTTCGGCGATGCCCTTGAAGCTGAGTGGCGTGCCGACATCGTAGCCGACAAGCATCTCGTCAAGATCCTCAAAGCTGACGTCGGTATAGACCGCCATGGTCCATGCTTCCCATCGTGAGCCCGCTTGGCTACAGTCCGGCGCGTTTTGCGCCGGTTTTCAGAAGTCGGCTGCGACCCGAAAAAAGTCAAGCGAAGGCATCAAATGGCCGCTCCCGTCATTGCGCAGAAGTCTCCGTACTCGGCCGACGTCGAGGCTGGCAAAACCTACTGGTGGTGCGCCTGCGGACAATCCAAGCGCCAACCCTTCTGCGATGGCAGCCACAACAGGGAGCACCTGTTTTCTCCGCACGAGTACAAGGCCGACGCTACCAGGACGGTTTGGTTCTGCGGCTGCAAAAACACGAAGTCGGCGCCGCTGTGTGACGGCACGCACAAGACGCTGTAGCGCGCGATGAAGCAACGTGCGTACTTTCTCGGCCTGGCTGTTGTCGTAGGCCTCCTCCTTTCGGCCTGTTCGCTGGACCAGAAACACGGGCTCTGTCCCAATGCCAGCATTCTCGCGAACACGTCCAATGCCACGGTGTTCAAGGACAAGATGGAAGGCGATCCATCCGGAGAACTCTATGAAGTCACGATGACCGGCGTGACATCGGATTGCAGCTTCGACAAGGACGAAGGCACGACCGACTCGAGTTTGACTCTTACTTTTCGCGCCATGCGAACCCCGACCGGCGAAGCCGCCGAATATGCGGTGCCGTACTATGTGGCGGTAACGCGCGATTCTACGACGATCGTTTCCAAACAAATTCTCTCGGTTTCATTCGCCTTCCGGCCGGGCGAAGCGAGCACGCTGGTCACGGCCGACATCTCGGTTCCCGTCAGGCTCGACAATGGCAAGAAGCCTTACGACTACGGCATCCTAGCTGGATTGCAGTTGACGCAGGCGCAACTCGACTACAACAAGAAGATGGGACGCTTTGCGCCATGATCTCGCTCGGCGCAGAGCTGAGCGCGATCGCCGGTGATGCGTTCGTGGCCGAAGGACTTTCTCCTTCGTTCGGGCAGGTGACGCGGTCCGACCGCCCGGACCTTGCCCAGTTCCAGTGCAACGGCGCGCTCGCGGCGGCGAAACAAGCCAGGGCCAATCCGCGCGCAATTGCCGAAAAAGTCGTAGCCCGTCTGAAGTCCTTGCCGATCTTTGCCAAGGTCGAGATCGCGGGCCCCGGCTTCATCAATCTGGATGTGACCGACGACGCGCTGGCGGCGCGCGGAACAGCGCTTTTCAAAGATGCCCGGCTCGGCGCGCCGGAAACCGGCAAGGGTCTAGCGGTCGTGATCGACTTCGGCGGGGCCAACATTGCAAAGCCCATGCATGTCGGTCATCTGCGCTCGGCCATCATCGGCGACTCGCTGCAACGGCTGTTCCGCGCCAATGCGTGGACGGTGACAAGCGATGTCCATCTCGGCGACTGGGGCCTGCAGATGGGACAACTCATCTCCGAAATCGGCCATCGCGGCATCGCGCCGGTCTACTTCGAGCCGAGCCACGCCGGGCCCTATCCCGAACAGTCGCCGGTGACGATGGACGATCTCGAGGAGATCTATCCGGCCGCAGTGGCGGCGTGCAAAGCCGATGAGTCGCGCCTCGCTGAAGCGCGCCAGGCGACCGCGGATCTGCAAGCCGGACGAGCCGGTTATCGCGCACTCTGGAAGCATTTCTTTAACGTCTCGAAGATCGGACTCGATCGCGAATATGGCAGCCTCGGCGTGCATTTCGACCTCTGGAAGGGCGAAGCCAGCGTTGATCCGCTCGTGGGCCCAATGATCGAAGACCTGAAGGCACGCCACATCGCGACTGTGAGCGAGGGCGCCCTCGTCATTGCGGTCGAGCGCAACAGCGACAAGAAGGAGATGCCGCCCCTGATCCTCGTCAAGCAGGACGGTGCGGTGCTCTATGGCACCACCGATCTTGCCACCATCATCGATCGCGTGCGCGAGCAGAATCCCGACCTCGTTCTCTACGTCGTCGATCAGCGCCAGCATCTGCATTTCGAGCAGGTGTTCCGCGCCGCCGAGACCGCCGGCATCAAAGGCAATGCCACTCTCGAACATGTCGGCTTCGGCACGATGAACGGCACCGACGGCAAACCTTTCAAGACCCGCGCCGGCGGCGTCATGAAGCTCTTCGACCTCATCGCCATGGCCACCGCCGAAGCCGAAAAGCGTCTCGCCGAACAGGGCCTCGGCGCCGACTACAGCGCCGAGGAACGCGCCGAGATCGCACGCAAGGTCGCGATCGCGACCATCAAGTTCGCCGATCTTTCCAACTATCGCCTTACCGATTACGTCTTCGACCTCGAACGCTTCTCGCGCTTCGAAGGCAAGACCGGTCCCTATCTGCAATATGCGGCGGTGCGCATTCAGTCGATCCTGCGCCGCGCGGCGGGCGACGGCTTCGACATCGCCGATCCGGTGATACACTCGCCGGAGGAGCGCGCGCTCGTCCTCCAACTCCTCATGCTTCCGGACGCGATGGCCGGCGCCGAGCGTAGCCGTGCGCCCAACATTCTTTGCGATTATGCGTTCACGCTGGCACAGAACTACAGCCGCTTTTACGCGGAGCACCACATCCTCTCCGAATCGGATCTGGCGGTTCGCGCTTCGCGCCTGGGTCTTTGCCAGCTCACTTTGAATGTGCTCGTCAAAACGCTCGGCATTCTGGGCATCGAGGTGCCGCAAAGAATGTGAGTAAAACCACGGTTTTCGCGACTTTCGTTGACTCGTGATTCTCCTTCCCTAGAATGGCTGCAACATCGTCATCCGCCGTGAGGCGCGTGGTGATGGCCAACACATGATCCCTCGCGGGAGACGTTCTTCGCAGCTTTGGCGGCGGAGGAGGCCGAAGGAGCAACCGCCCCGGAAACTCTCAGGCAAAAGGACCGCGATTGGAGATGAACTTCTGGAAAGCGGGACGGTCGAAAGTCTGTCTCCACCGAAGGGGTAACCCCGCGAGCGTGGGGGAAATCTCTCAGGTCCACTGACAGAGGGGTGCGAGTGCCGCAGGGATGCGGGGCGCGCACCGTCACAACTCTGTACACGGACCTTTTATGGCCGACACGAACGAAGTCCTTTTGAAGACGCCGCTGCATGCGCTGCATGTCGAGCTTGGCGCCAAGATGGTGCCGTTCGCGGGCTACGATATGCCGGTGCAGTATCCGGCCGGCATCCTCAAGGAACACCTGCACACGCGCGCGAAAGCCGGGCTGTTCGACGTTTCGCACATGGGCCAGGCCTTTCTCTCCGGCGACGATCCGGCAAAAGCGCTGGAGCGGCTGACACCGGCCGACGTGAGCGGCCTCAAGGAGGGCCTGCAGCGCTATGGCCTGCTGTTGAACGAACGCGGCACGATCAAGGACGATTTCATGTTCTCCAGGCTCAGCGGCGAGTCTGCTCTCTATCTTGTAGTCAATGCCGGCACCAAGGACGGCGACTTCGACTATATCGCCGCCAAACTGAAAGGAGTCGCGTCGCTCGAGCCCCGCCCGGACCGCGCGCTTCTGGCCCTGCAAGGGCCGGCAGCGGCGGTGGTCCTCGAGCGGCATTCGCCCGGCATATCCAACCTCACCTTCATGAAGGTCGTGCGCTGCGCGATCGCCGATGCGCCGGCCATCGTCAGCCGCTCGGGCTACACCGGCGAAGACGGCTTCGAAATCTCGCTCGAGGGCAAAGACGCCGAACGTGTCGCTCGCGCATTGCTCGGCGAGCGCGAAGTCATGCCTATCGGCCTTGGCGCGCGCGACAGCCTGCGACTCGAGGCCGGGCTCTGTCTCTACGGGCACGACATCGACGAAACGGTCAATCCGGTCGAAGCCAATCTCGTCTGGTCGATCGGCAAGCGCCGCAAGCTCGATCGCGATTTTCCCGCTGCCGAAACGATCATGGACGCGATCTTCAACGGCACCGCCAAAAAGCGCGTCGGCATTCGGCCCGACGGCAAGGCGCCGGCGCGCGAGGGAACCGAGATCGCCGACAAGCGCGGTCGCGTCATCGGCAAGATCACGAGCGGCGGCTTCGGGCCGAGCGTGAACGCGCCCGTCGCAATGGGCTATGTCGACAGCGAGTTCGCCGCCGATGGCAGCGCGATCGACCTCATCGTGCGCGGCAAACCGTTGCCGGCGCGCGTCGCGCCACTGCCCTTCGTGCCGCATCGCTATCGTCGTGCCATCTGACACCACTGGAGCCATCTCATGAGCGAAGTCCGTTTCACCGATCAGCACGAATGGGTCCGCGTCGAGGGCGATGTGGCGACCATCGGCATCTCGAAATATGCCGCCGAACAGCTCGGCGACGTCGTCTATGTCGAATTGCCGGAAGCCGGCCGCAAAGTAGGCGCCGGCGGCGAGGTGGCGGTCGTCGAAAGCGTCAAGGCAGCGAGCGAAGTCTACGCGCCGGTCGGCGGCGAGGTGACCCAAACCAACACCGCGCTCGCCGACGATCCCGCCAAGGTCAACGCTGATCCAGAAGGCGAGGGCTGGTTCTTCAAACTGAAGCTCGCCGACAAGAACGAGTTTTCGAAACTGATGACCGCAGAGCAATACGCGGAGTTTGTGAAAGGACTTTAGTCGATGCGTTACCACCCCCTGACCCCCGACGATCGTTTGGCGATGCTTGAGCGCATCGGCGTGACGAGCGTCGACACGCTGTTCCGCGACGTGCCGCCGGCCGCAGTCGTGCCGCTTTCGGCGTTCGATCTCCCCAACACCCAGGGCGAGATGGAAGTCGAGCGGCACCTGGCGCGTCTCGCCGCGAAGAATGTCGCCGCAGGCGCGGGGCCGTTCTTCTGCGGCGCTGGCGCCTACAAGCATCACGTTCCGGCAGCCGTCGATCATCTGATCCAGCGCTCCGAATTCCTCACCTCCTACACGCCGTACCAGCCGGAGATCGCGCAAGGCACGTTGCAATACATGTTCGAGTTCCAGACCCAGGTCGCGCTCCTGACCGGCATGGAAGTCGCCAATGCTTCTCTCTATGACGGCTCGACCGCCACGGCCGAAGCCGTGCTGATGGCCCAACGCATCACGCGGCGGCCGAAGGCGATCCTTTCCGGCGGTTTGCATCCGCACTATTCCGAGACTGTCGAAACCATGGCCGAATTGTCCGGCCAGGTCGTGCGCGCGACAGCCACTCCCGGCAAACCGGACGACGTCATCGCCCTCATCGACGACACGACCGCCTGCGTCGTGGTGCAGAGTCCCGATGTGTTCGGTCTCATCCGCGATTTGAAGCCCATCGCTCAAGCCGCGCATGCCAAGGGCGCGCTCCTGATCGCCGTCGTCACTGAGATCATTTCGCTCGGCCTTCTCGAAGCGCCCGGAATGCAAGATGCCGACATCGTCGCCGCCGAGGGTCAGTCGATCGGCAACGCGCTCTCGTTCGGTGGGCCTTACGTCGGCTTGTTCGCAAGCCGCATGAAATACGTGCGGCAAATGCCCGGCCGGCTGGTCGGCGAGACCGTCGATGCCGACGGCAAGCGCGGCTTCGTGCTGACGCTGTCGACGCGCGAGCAGCATATCCGGCGCGAAAAGGCGACCTCCAACATCTGCACCAATGCCGGCCTCTGCGCGCTCGCCTTCACTGTCCAGCTCACGCTGCTGGGCGAAATGGGAGTCAAGCGCCTGGCCGAACTCAACCACGCCAAGGCCTCGCAGCTGG
>Ga0207693_10000486_pt1 | contig 36034 bp, 34 predicted proteins | sample LARL81metaG_FD_184347 | JGI IMG/M metagenome (GOLD analysis project Ga0207693, IMG submission 184347) | Corn, switchgrass and miscanthus rhizosphere microbial communities from Kellogg Biological Station, Michigan, USA - LAR L8-1 metaG... | ecosystem: Host-associated > Plants > Roots >... | reverse complement strand
CCTGGTCGGTACGGCGAAACACGGTTGTGCGCAGCGCATTCGGCGTCTTTTATGCAGCCGAGGCGAACGTCTTCGATGATCTCGGTTTGAATCCTCCCCAACTGAGTTTCCTGGCGAATAACTTCAATTCCGGCACTATTCCAACGAACGCACAGCTGATATCGACCGGATTCCCGACTGCGTTGCCCGTGGGAGACGCGATCAATATCAGTGGGCCGGTAAAAACCACGGGACCAAAACGCACAATTCCCCGGATTATGGAATGGAACCTGAGCGTGCAACATCAGTTCGGAGACAATTTTGTAGCCCAGATCGGATACGTTGGAACCAGAGCTTACCACTTGTGGAATCACGAGGCCAGCGATCTCAACCAGCCGTTGCAGATTCTGGACACCAACTTCTGTGGCCCCGACCCGAGCAACTGCATTCCGAACTTTGGCCGTCGTTACTTTAACCAGCAGCCAAATATGACTGCCGTCTTGCCTTTGGACTTTCCACAACTACAGATGTTTTACAACGCGTTCCAGGCTTCCTTGAACAAACGCCTCGCGAACGGCTTTAATTTTCTGGCGGCGTACACATTTGCCAAGAACCTTGGGAATGCGGATGGAAACGTCGGAGGATTTATCCAGAACTCGTATCGAGCCGATCTCGAGCACGGGCCGGTCGCGCCGGATTTGCGGCACCGCTTTACACTTAGCTACCTGTACGAACTCCCGTTCGGGCACGGCCGAAAGTTCATGGGTGACATGAAGGGCGTTTCTGAAGGGATCTTCGGAGGATGGCAGGTAGCTGGAATCACTTCGTTGCAGAGCGGCGAAGCTGTCACTGGAGTTTTATCTTCCGACCTTAGCAATACCGGAAGCTTCAGTTACCGGCCTGACCAGATCGCAAATCCCAACAACTTCTCGTTTAATAGCGGGTCGCAAGCGACGGACTTCGGTTGCACCAATCCCGGCCATCAAACTCTGGACTGCTGGTACAACCAGGCTGCCTTCGCGGTGCCCCCCTTAGCACCCGGACAACAATCGGCGCACAGCTTCGGAAATTCTCGCATCGGAAATATTCGAGGGCCTGATTTGGTTGACTTCGATTTTGTGCTGCAGAAAAATTTCCGGATTCGAGAATCTCAACAGATCGAATTTAGAGCTGAAGTCTTCAATCTGTTCAATCATCCCAATTTTGGATTGCCTGGCGGAGGTTCAGCAGTCGCCGTCGATGTGCCTGGCGGCGCCAGCATCACGAACACTGCAACCGACAATCGTCAGATCGAGTTCGCGCTAAAATACACATTTTAGGGGCCAGCGCACTCAGTACAACATTTTTGGACGAATGTCTATATTGTCGGTCATTCCGACTACGGAATCTTCGCCAATTGGGCGTCTGGCCGAGTTCCAGGGTGCGGATAGCTAGGTCGAATCGACAGCCAAGAACGGAATTGCTCTGATCGGCGATGCCGCTGCTTCATCGGATCCCTCTCGGGGCTATGGCCTGTCACCGACTCTAAACATCCTCAGGCTGGCTTTCAGTTTTTCCGCTTGATCCGACCTCTGTGTTTTCTCCTGCCCGCCCGGTGGAAGAAGTCCGTGTTCGTAGGTCATGGCTGGAGAGTTGTCACCGAGATCCGTGGGTCCCGCAGCTCATAGCGTAGACTGTGCGCGAAAGGCAGTCCAAAGGCTTTCGTGGCTTCGCACACCGCCTCGCGGGGCGCGACCCATCTCTCTGGTCAAGGATCTGCCCCAAACCGGATAATGCTCAAGTCGGTCGTACAAGGCAACTACTACGCAGTACCAGGAAACCTGGCGAGTCTGGGGATGTTTCGGGACCGGGTGCTCGCGCTCTGGTGGCGGACTATTCGCCGACGGAGCCAGAAACGCCGGGTCTTTTGACGCGCTCCTCGAGTTGGCTCAACGATGGATTCCTCAACCGCGAGCGCACCACCCCTTTCCTGACGGACGAGGGAGATCCACACGAAGCGGGTACGCAAGCAAAAACGGATCGCCAGGACGCACGGATAGTCTTGAGGTTGTTACTGGAAAATCGTTTTCGAGCCAGTGCCCTCACTGAACGATCAGAGTTAATTTGATGTTGTGCGTCAGCTTGCCAGAGGTCGCTGTCAGTGTGATTGGGTAGGTGCCTGCTGGAGTCCCGGCCGAGGGCGGAGGGGATGGCTGTCCACCGCCGCAGGAAGCGAACACCGCGACGAAGATCAATGCTGGCAGCAGAACCAATGATACCAGTGAAACGCGCCGGCGGGGACGTTTCATCAAAAGCATCCCGGCAAAAGAAATGAGTCCATACCAAGGCATGGCCGCAGGGCTATTCGAGGAGGACGACGTGTGAGGTGCGGTGTTGACAGAGATTTTCACACCTTGGGGAGATGTGCCGATGAAGGTGGTCCCCCCCAAAAGGAAAGTCTTGGGGTCAACCGCGCAAGTAGAGTTAATCGGAAACCCCGCACAAGTAAGAGTAACGCTATCGCTAAACCCAGCGCCGCTTACAGCAAGGAGGTCATAAGTAGCGGCCTGACCTGCCACGATCGTCACGGAGTTAGAGGAGTTCGGCGCAGTCGTCAGGGTAAAGTCTCCGGCATTCACGGCGATCCCATTTCCGCTAAACTGGACTACATGGGGGCTTCCCGCAGCGTTATCAGTGATCACCAGTTGTCCCGTTCTGAGTCCTGGTGCCATCGGGGTGAAAGATACCCTAAGCGGGGGTGCAGCCCCTCCAGGAGGCAAAATGCCCAAGAAGCCGCCAAACATTTCGCCAGAGAAATCGCCCGTAAACGCATAACCAAGGTTGAGAAATCCGGTGCCGACGTTTGATATCTCCAGGTCCGCGGTATCGAACGTACCCACACCGATGGATCCGAAATTTATCGATAGAGCGGGAGTGATCTGAATGATTGGGAATGCCGCTTGGCCTGAGAGCGAGACCGATTGCGCTGGCACTGATCCTCCGAAGGTCAGACCGAGCGTGGAGTTCCTGGTTCCCACCTCCACGGTAGGCGAGAAGGTGATGTCTATTGTGCAGTTTGTGCCCACTGGCAGCGTAGCTCCGCAGTCGTTGGTCTGGGCAAAATCACTCGCATTTCCCCCCGACACTGAGATTCCAGTAATCGAAAGAGCGGCATCGCCGTAGTTTCCGAGAATGACTGTAGACGGCGGGCTGGTCGTGCCCATCTGCCAGGTCAAGGGAATCACAACTTGCCGGGGAACCGGGATGGCGACCCCCACGCCCAAGGAATCCGCAAGCTTGAAAACAAATCCGCCAGAATTGGCCGATCCCTGAGCCACAGTTTGGAATGCACCGGAAGTGGTAGGGCCGCCGGTGAGGTCCCCCTCTGCGACATAGACGTCGTGGTTGGAGTCAAGTGCGATTCCTATCAAGCGGAGTACTGGATTGACAACAAAGGTTGAGTAAACCAACCCGGAGCCACCGGGGTTTAGCTTGGTCACGAAGACTGCGCCGCGAACAACCGCGTCTACCGGGAACGGCTGAATTGAATTCACTGCCGGGTAATCGGGAGACACAGTGCTCCCGGTCACATAAGCCGCACCGGTGCTATCCACGGCAATAGCCTCCGCTCTATCCGTCTGCTCTCCAGCCATTCCGTAACCTAGATATGTGGAGTAAGACAAATTACCGGCCACATCAAATTTAGAAACGAAGTTGTAGGGCCAAATGGCGTCGAACAATCGGGGCGGCGGAGGGACATTGGTCTTGAACGCCCCGGCTGTAGTGGGAAACCCTGGACCGGAGGTCTCGCCCGTCAGATACGCACCCTTACTGCCATCGACGGCTATCCCTGTAGCCTTCGCAGTAAGTCCGGCCGCTCCCAGAAAGGTCGAATACAGCAGGCTCGATCCATCAGCACTGAGCTTGCTCAGGAATGCACTCTTGCCCGGACTCGCCTGCTGAAAGGCGCCGGACGTGGTCGGAAAGTCGGCTGATGCCGTGCCGCCGTCGAGATACGCGACTCCATTTGAATCTACGGCAATTCCTCCCAAAGTCTCGCTTGTGCTGCCCCCAAGGTAAGTGGCGTAATCGAACCGGGAGCCGTCGGGATGCAATTTTATTATGAAGGCGGAAGAATCATTTCTCCGGTTTGTTTGAAATGCACCCGAAGTCGTGGATAGCGTGGGCGTCAAGGGCCTGGGGGGAGGCATGCCAAAGGTGGCCGGTCCAAGCGTGGTTCCACCGATATACAACGCTCCGTTGGCATCAACGGCAGCCGATAAGGGTGATGGACCGGCAGTGTCGGACGCGGGACCTCGCACCAAAAAGGTCGAATATACGAGCATTCCCGTCGCGTCCAATTTGGCTGCGAAAGGATCATCACAGCTCCAGGAATCGCCGCTGCCTCCGGGGCAAACTGGCGCCGTACTGTAGGTGCCTGCCGTAATCGGAAAATCGGGAGCTAGAGTGTCGCCAGCGATGTATGCATTTCCCCCGAGGTCAACGGTGATTGCGCTCCCCCGACTCGTCCACGCGCTGTTCGAGCTTTTGCTTCCAAGATAGGCGCTATATTCCAGATTGGAGCCAGTTGGATCGAGTTTAATCACGAATGCCCGGCTGAAAAAGAGAGTGGGTGTTCCCTGCAGTGCTTGACTTGGGTCGGGCAGGTCAGCCTCGCCGGTGATGTAAGTTGAGCCCGCGCTGTCGGTAGCAATGCCGTAAGCGAAGTCCTTTTCGAAGTTTTGGTCGGTTGGATACTGACCTGCAAAAATCGTCGATTGCATTAATTCTTGGAAGAGAGTCGAGTATACGAGCGCAGGATCAATCGTAAGCGGCAAAGCCTTGTCATACTCCCTGACCGCAAAAGTAACTTCTCGAGCGTTCTCTATCGAATATTCGCCCTGGACGGAGTATTGCTTGTCACCACGCATCTGATACAAATTTGGCTTTCTCAGAATCGCAATTTGGCCGCGAGGTGTAACAAGCTCAAGATCCTCGTTGCTCTTTTGGACCGTAGCTCCCTCAACTCTCAGCCCAATGCGAGACACATCCGCTCCTGGGGATGCTTCGAAGTCAAACTCCATCTGAGGTCCATTGCTATAAAAGATCAGATCAATGCCGGGATACAGGTATCTGTAACGCACTTTTCGTGAGCGTTTGACACTGGTGAGCCAGGCTTTCGGGTCACTGCCAATGTAGTAGTGCGTCACTCCGGGTAGAGGATCTATTCCCTCAGGTTCCACATTGGGTTCTGCTCTGACAAACGCAACATGGACGGACTCCCAAAGCGCGGGATCGGCGGGATTCATGAACGCGATCACGAACTCACCGCCATTCAGATAGAGAAAGTATCCATCACCATGTGTCAGGAACCTGACACCTGGACTGGCCTGTCCCAGGTTCCGCTCGAATCCAAGTGGCAAGTCCCTCAATGTCCGAAGAGACTGTCCAAAATCGTTCCGGACAGGGAACGCCATCGTCGAACACATGATCAAGGACGGGAGGGCGGCCCAAACGTATCTGAGGAGACGTGGCAGTTTCCTTATGGGACCACCCTCCCTCGAACAGGCATCACGAATAGTCTGGAATGGCCGTGTTGACCGGACTTTTCCCTTGAACTCGAAAGTGGCGACGATCGTACACCCGTTTCCCATGCTCGCGTAAACTCCCCCGACCTGGCTCATGCCATTGCAGAGGCATTGGTTCGAATGGCCGGATGAAACCGCTTGATTCAAGGCCTTATCCGTCATCGTTCCGTCCAACCTTCTCGCGTTGTATTTCTATTCCTTACCATTTTCACTGCACAGGGACTGCGTCTGAGTGGTGATCGCAGCGTCGGGATAGTCCAACGAGGGCCCGGTCAGCAGGCTCTCCAAAGCCTTGTTTCTAAGGTTCACATCAAGAAACGCTGCGATATAGTCTCGTACCGCGGCGACAGCTTTGTCCGGTCCCATGGTGCCGGTTTTGATCGCACCGCGAGCCAGCCATACGGCATCAGACGTCGTCAAATGTTCCGCGCCTTCGAGATTCACTGCGAAACGCGGGCCCGCCAGATGGCTCCATAAACGGCACTCATTTTCTGTCCACTGCTTGCGCCCTGAAGCCAGGATCATGACTGGAGTCGCGGTTGTCTTCACGACAGCATCGGGCACCTCTCCGTCATGCACATCAAGGATGATGCCAACCTTGAAGCGGCGATCTCGCTCGACTGCAAGAGAAGCAGCCAAGCCGCCCATGGAGTGGCCGGCAATTGCGATCTTACCGGTGTCCAGCTTGCCGGTGAATGGGCCACGATCCGAATTCAGGCGTTCCAGCTCACCTGCGACGAAGCGCAAGTCCTCCAGCCGGACAGTCAGGGCAAGGGCCAAAGCCTGATCGTCTTCGAGCAAGGAATTCCCGAGATGGCTGCCGAACCCGGAGTGTACGAACCGCCCGTCCGGGAATGCCACGGCGGTGGCTTCGTAGGTATGGTCCACTGATGCCACGATGTAACCGCGGCTGGCGAGATCTTCAAAGATATACGTGTAATCCGTGAACGTTCCGGTGTAGCCGTGAGTGAATACAACCACCGGATGCGCGCCATCAGCGACGGGAGCGTTCAGGCAGCTATTCGTCGTGACCGTCGGCAGGGGAAGCTGCATCAGTGAAGAGAAGTAGTTCCACACCGAAGAGGCGGTGTATTCCGCGAGCTTGCAAGGCGCCTGCCCGAGAGCCGCCGGATACCAGAAGCGTACCATCAGCTCGCGCTTGGTTCCATTTTCAAGGATAGGATCGTCGCGCATTGGGTCCTGCAGGCGCATCACACGTGTGCCCACGCTACTGGGCCCGCTGGGCCGCGGAGCAGTTGCGGAACCGAACGATGCCAATGCAGATCGTGTTGCCGGCCGGCTTAAGGTCTCTTTGATTTGCACCCGGCAGAGTTGAAAACCGTTCCCGGTCAGGTTCACCACCTGCTGACCGTCGGCACTGTCATCGGCAATTGTGACGTTCCCGGCAACCGTTCCCGCCTTTGAAGGTTGAAAGCTGATATTCAGCGTGCAAGACATGCCCGCGCCAACGCTGGTGCCGCAGTCATTGGTTTGAGCGAACGCGGCGCTAGAGGTGATGCTGCTGATGTTTAGCGTCGAAGTGCCGGTATTAGTAAGCGTCACTTGTTTGGCGGGGCTGATGGCGCCGACGCGCGACAAAAACGACAGGGCATTAGGTACAAGTTTCACCTGCCCGACCGTGAGCGTAATGCTTGCCGAAGCTGATTTGGTCGTGTCCTCGACCGATGTCGCAGTGAGCGAAATCACCGGATTTGCCGGGACTGTGGGCGGCGCAGTATAGATCGCAGTCGCGCCGCTGGCCGTACTGTTGGGAGAAACCGAGCCGCAACCCGACGAGCAAACAGCGTTATCCTGGCCTACGGTCCAAGTAACGCCTTTATTGGCGGGATCGTCTGCCACTGTGGCGATGAAGTCCTGGGTTTGATCCTTCGGCAGCAATAGGCTGACGGGGCTGACCGAGGTTGATACTGCATGCACCGTCACAGCCGCAAAATTTGATGCCCCAGAATTAAACACGGAAGTAGCAGAGATCGTCACTTGCAGATCGGTAGGCGGTGGAGTCGCTGGGGCGGTGTAGGTGGTGCTGGCGCCGCTCGCCGTCGCGGTTGGCGAAACCGTACCGCACGGAGGTGTGTCACATGAAACCGCCCAAGTTACTCCCTTATTGTCGGGATCGTTAACGATGCTGGCGACTATTTGGGCGGTACCGCCCGCTTGCACATCGGAGGTGCTCTGCGAGTCGATGGAAACCTGCGTTCCCGGCACGACGAAGTTTACTGCGGCCGATGCGGCAGGGTTGGCTACTGACGTGGCAACGACACCGATACTCAAATCGCCGACCGGGATGTTGGCCGGAGCCGTGTAGGTAGCAGCAACGCGACTGGCCGTCGCTGTGGGCGAAATCGTACCGCACGGAGTAGAAGAACACACAATGGACCACGTCACCCCGAGATTCGCCGTATCGCCCGTGACCGTCGCCGTGAATGACGCCGTAGTTCCCGCCGGCACTGTGGCGGGAGCCGCAGAGATAGCGACTGCGACCAGGGGAGCGCCAGGAATTGTGACCGTCGCCGAGCCGGTTGCAGAGGCGGCAGCGATGGCGGCCGCCACGATCTGAACACTCAGATCCGATGCGGGCGAGCTTGGCGGTGCTGAGTAGGTCGTGGCGACGCCGCTCGCCGTCGTAGTCGGCGACACCGAGCCGCATGGAGCAGTGGCGCACAACACAGTCCATGTCACGCCCTGACCGCTAGAGTCGTGACTGACCGTGGCAGTAAGGGTCGTCGTCGTCCCAGCCTGCACCGTGGAATTGAGTGGCGTCACTGAAACGGAAACGGCAGGCGTGGTTGTCGTTCCGTTTCCTCCCCCACCACCGCAGGCGGCGATCCACAACGTGCATGACAATGTGAAGCATGCGAGGACAGAACGCTTTGAACGTTTCATCACGCCTCCGTGCGGGCAGCCGCGACGTAACAAACGCTGTGGTGCCCCAAGACACCAACAATCAGATCAGCTAATCATCCGGTACTCGAAGGGGCCGTAAGGCGCCGTCACCGGAGTTCGGCAATGGATAAAGCCGTCAGGAATAAAAACGCAGGAATTGTGCTCTCAGGCGCGAGCTTTAGTCAATGCGAAAATTGCACCGTTCGTAGGGGGCTAAACGGGCATCCTGGGAGCCCCTGCGACGGGAAACTCAAGCATTACGAAGAGGATTTTGGATCGGCCGCGGGCATGGGGTTGGGCAAACGTCTGGTCCGGCAGCGATTGGTACACCTTTTGTGCGTCGTGAAGACTTATTGAAGCCTGATGTAATGAGCGAAGTCATACTCCTGGGTTTCGGCGTGTTGATATTCGCGATCTTGATGCTGATCCTTGTCGCGGCATGGACGCAGGCCCCAGGGCTGGTCTGAATCCCCGCTTTTCCCTATCTATGGCCCTTTCGCCGTTCGTCCAACCGCCGGATGATTCCGTTCACCGTGCGCGGGGTCGTGGAGCAATTCCGCTGCTCAGAATGTGATTGGGCCTTCATCTTGGAAGAGCCGTTCCTTTACTCTGAATCTAAGCAGCGAATCGAAGCGGCAAATAATGTCAAGCATTGGTATGCAGCGCACGACTGTTCACAATTCCGGAAGCCCGCGCCGACTCATTAAATCCGCGCTAGAAACCAATTATGCAATCAAGTGAATCGCCTCAAGCGATAGCCGAAGTACTCTCGCAATCAAGAGCGTGTTGCGGAAAATTGAATCTTGCATGACAGCGACGCCCATCTCACCGACGATAACGCTAGAGTCGCGTCGCAAGTAGGAGAAAAGATTGGCACCGATAGCAGATTTAAGCTGAGCCAGGTTCAAGTGCGTGCGAGCAATGGTGTAGTTAGGCTCCAAGGGAATGCGGGCAACGAGGCTGAGCGGGTTGCGGCTGGGGACGATGCGGCCCAGGTTCCCCAGTTGCAGAGCGGAAGGCCCGATTCGTGGTGTCCTCGGGAATTTACCTTACAGGTTCAGTGGTGTGCTCCCAATCGTCAGAAGTATGAGGACCAATAATGGACTACAACAACGATCCATCGACTACCTTTGCAGACATTCAGAAGGTGTTCGACCTGATGGAACACCACATCACCGAGCAACTCAAGAAATCACTGCATGCAACAAGGCCCTAACGTGCCGGCAAGCGGTCGTGTTGAAAAATCGTCATTACCCTCTTAAACCGAATCGTTCCGAGTGTAGCCACCTGTTTACGAGAGTTGCTTTAACGCTTCTTACGGCTGGACGGTGGTGGCAGAAAATTCTCGCTTTCAGCCAAGCGCCTAATGGCTAGTCGAATGACATGAATCATACCGAGCCCGAGCTTTTCTTGCAGGCGGTCAATGAGGTGTAAATCTGAGTCCGTAAAGCGAACGGTTGTAGCCTTGAGTTTCTCATGCTTCATTGATCCTGATCCTCGCAACCGGACGATAGGACTGTCGTTGCCGAAGAGCAAGGAGAGAGAGCTTAGAGACGACAGCTTTTAGATTGCTTATCGATAGCTCATAGGTATCGACCTGCGAAATATTTGTGAACGTGGCATCGCAAATCAGGCTGGGATGCTACAAAATACCCTGATACTCAGAAAGAGCCGCCTCCCCCATTAGGAGCAGTAGCCAGCAGGCTAGACGAGGCAGAGGCAGCGTCCAATCTGGATTCATGATGTGCTCTGCCTCTGCTCCGAATCCGAAACGAATAGCTTGTCAAGCCAGCGCAAACCATTAAAACGGTATAATTCAGCAAAGTTTCTCTTCGCTTTGGGCACAACTGACGAAGATACGCAGGCCGCACTTCGTATCTGGAATGCTCGAACTCTTGATATCCTTCTGTCCTGTAGTAAGGAGTTTGGATTATGGGCTGTTGGTGAGAATTTTTGACAAATAGTACTGGATTTCGATCCTCTTCAGTAAACTTCGGATTTCAATAAAAAGTTCGAGGTAGGACTTTCGTGGTTGCCTCCTCAATCCGGATTCTCGTTGTGGAGGATTACGAACCATTTCGTCGCTTGGTCGTGTCGATACTTCAGCAGCAGCCGGAATTGCTAGTCATCGGCGAGGTTTCGGATGGGCTTGAAGCGGTTCGCAAGGCGCAAGAGCTGCAACCGGAGCTGGTTGTACTCGATATCGGACTGCCGAAGCTGAATGGGATGGAAGTCGCACTCCAAATTTGCAAGCTCTGCCCTCGATCCAAAATTCTCTTTCTGAGCCAAGAAAGTTCCGGCGATATTGTGCAAGGAGCCCTTGCCACCGGAGCAAATGGCTACGTTCTTAAGATCGATGCGGGAAGAGAGCTACTGATGGCGGTCAAGGCTATTCTTCGGGGTGAGGAGTTTGTCAGTTCCAGTTTGTCTGGTTATAAAGATGAGCACACTCTCGGTTATCCCGAACGCAAGAACGTCGTCGCGCCGCTCCCGCCACAGGACGTAGCAATTCGCCACGAAGTTGCCTTCTATCCAGACGATGCAGCTTTCGTGCATGGATTTGCGCGTCTTGCCGAAGCCGCTTTGAAGGTGGGCAATGCCGTCATCGCTGTGGCAGCGGAGCCGCACCGGATTGGTATTCTGAAGACATTGAGGGGAAATGGTACAGATGTCGATGCGGCTCTCAAAGACGGGAGCTTCACTCAGTTGGATGTCATCGACGTGCTGTCATCACTCATGGTCAATGATATGCCTGATCCCGCTCGCTGCAAGAAGATGGTTGGCGATGTCATTCTGAAAGCGTCCAAAAGGGCGCAGGGAGAGCATCCTCGGGTTGCAATTTGCGGAGAATGCTCTCCGACGTTGCTGGCAGAAGGGAATGTGGAGGCGGCGATTCGGCTCGAACACCTTTGGAACGAGATCACAAGAAACCATAACGCAGATACTCTCTGTGGTTATGTATGGGGCACTTTTCCGCGCAAGCAAAGCATCCCAATCTTCGAGAGAATCTGCGCGGAACACTCAGCTGTCGTTGGACGGGAACTAGGCTACTAGAAAAACTTCAAACCTGAGGCACAGTTCACGTAAGCTGCCAATCTCCAGCGCAGCACGTTATGCTCCAGCCGCATCGCTTTCTGCTAGCCGTCGTAACTCGGCTTCAGGAACTGCAAACTCTGTAAAGCCACAATTCAAACAGACTAGCAGCTTTGGAAAACACTCCACGATGGGCTTCTCGAGACCCTTGATTCCGGGGAAATGAATGGCAATTTCGCCGTTGAGGCTGCGCTGATTCTCAGATTGGCAAGACTTGCAGGACATTTCACCTTCCCTGCTAATGAGCGATGCGCTAAAGCGTAGCGGCCAAGTGTGGCCGTCTCCGTTTTGTGTCATCTCAATTTATATTAAAACGCACATAGATTGGCATACAAATCGTATGTAGTACTCAACCTCATTAAACATTCCCGCTTTCGTGCAAAACTCAACCGGCTTCCGGAGCATTGACCCGCGTAGGTACTGGCACTCGACACTGATCTCACGCCAGTGTTTATCGAAGCAGCGTAGCTACGGGTCACTTTCAGCGCCCGCTCTCGCCGCATCGTGCCATCCTTCTCGCCATTGCAATCACTAAACAGTATCGCGAGCAGCTATTGCAGTTTCGCGTATTCGCGCCTTGGCTTGCTTCAAGATGGGAATAAGTCGGTGTCGAACAACGTAAACAACGATGCCGGCCAATTTGAAATGTTTAGGAATGGCGAGTTTACACATGAAGCCTTCCCCAATCCATGGAGCCTTTTGGTGCTGCCGCGAATTTCGTCCGATTGACCAATCTTTTGAGCCGAACCAAAAGGTTGTCATTTTCTTGTGGACCTACTGAATCACCTTCGAATGTTTTGTTCGGCTTTAAGGAGGACTCCTCCGAGCCCGGTTCCGAGCGGGCTTTCATCGGACCGTAACTCGGTAGCGTGTTGCCAATTGTCTTGTGTCATTAATAATCCTAGACAATAATCCTAGACTTACGTCCCTACTTCGGGCCGTCACATCCGATCAGTCGAGATAACGTATGCGTCTTCTCCTGTGGGCCGTCCTTTTTGTTTTTCCATGGCCTTTGGTTTGGGGGCAGAGCCTGAGCCGTCGGCCAGAACAACCAGCGCCGGCAGGGAGCGCAATTGCCTCCCGGCCAACACCCAATTTAATTCCCTTGACGGTGCCGACTGGCACGCCTTTGAAGGTCACTCTCGATCAGGAGGTGCGCATACAAAAAGTCGGACAGCCAGTTCACGGAAAAATAGTCGAACCGATCTATGCCTTTGACAAGCTAGTCGTTCCGGCTGGGACTGAGGTCATTGGCAAAATCTCAGCTATTGATCGGGTACCAGGGATAAGGCGCACTGTGGCCGCCATGAATGGCGAGTTCTCGCCTTCCCGGCAGGTGCATATTGACTTTAGAGAACTCGTGCTGGCGGATGGGCGGCATATGCCGCTACAGACCGACGTTAGCCCGGAATCCGGTGGGGTCTTACAGTTCGTTCCTGCCAGCGAAAAGGAAACACAAGAGGGGAAAAAAGACAAAGCCAGGAACGCCGTTTCTCGACAAATCGGCGAAGCCAAAATGGAAGTGAAGCGACAATGGGAAGCTGCCAAAAAACAGCTTCACGAACCAGGGAAGATGCACCACCTGAAGCGGCTGGCGGTCGCACAACTCCCGTACCATCCGCAGTACATGGAACCAGGGACCAGCTTTAACGCGGACCTGCGAAGCCCGCTGGATTTCGGAGCCGAACCGCTAACGCACGCGCTGCTGCAGCACATTGGGACGGCCCCTCCGTCGGGCAGCGTGGTGCATGCAGTACTAGTCACGCCACTCGGTTCGGTACAAAGCAAGAAGGGGGATCCGGTGGAGGCGGTTATTACGCAGCCGCTGGTCGTCTCCAATCATTTGTTTCTTCCTGAGGGAAGCCGACTGAAGGGCTCCGTCCTGCAAGCGCGCCGTGCGCGCAGGTTCAGCCGAAATGGACAGCTTCGCATCGTGTTTCATCAGGTGGTGCCGCCGAGTGGGACAGAAGAAAATGTGGAAGCCAGCCTCGAAGGCGTAGAGATAGCCAAAGGTGAGCACCTGCAACTCGACTCCGAGGGGGGTGCAGAAGTTACCACACCCAAAACAAGGTATCTGACGACCGCCGTTACCGTCATGTTGGCTAGCTCCTCCCTGAGGGATGGTCACGATCGTGACGGGGATATGCGCAGCGGAGGCGGTGATGTGGGAAGTGGCGCCGCGAACGGCGCATCTGGATTCCGGTTTCTAGGCACGATCGTGGGAGCATTCGCGCACTCCCGGGTGGTAACTTCGGGTTTTGGCTTCTATGGAGCAGCCATATCTGTGTATTCCCACTTCCCGGCACGGGGCCGTGATGTCATTTATCCGAAGGACATGTCCATGATGATCGGAATGGGACAAAGGAGAACCGGCCGCAGGCGGCAAGAACGGATTTAACGGATCCAAGCGGGGCCAAATGAGGTCAGGTGGCGAGGGACTGCCGGCCGATTCAAGGCGGATCTTCGAGCAGGCGCCAACAAGGAATTCATGTTTGGGGGAGGGGTTTGCCGCTGAGATCATTATATCGAGACAAATCATACTTGGTTTTCGTGTGCGAACCACCCACGATCTGTTGATTCCAAATCACGACCAATAAGTGCTCCAGCTCATTTCCGTTTTAACAACGGTTCATGCCGATGAACGTCCTGGGCTCTTCCTTTCCAGTCGCCACCAACGCCATTCCAGTACTTCACTGCCGAATGCATTGTCGCGCCCAGATAAAATAGAGCCGCCAGCGGCAGAGCCAACGCCCATGCCGAGTTCAGCCGATAATGGCGCACCATGGTCGAATACGTGATCGTCATGGCTGCCCAGGCCGCAGCGCCCATAAAGACTGCCGGTCTGATACCGGTGAGCAACAACAGCGGTGGTGCCAGATAGGTAATTACCATGCCGGCAATCGTGCAGAGCAGCAGAAGCGAAGAGTGTTTCAACTGATTGAAGGCAGTGCGCGAGACCATGCGCTCGATCTCTGAGAAGGTCTCGTATCGTCGTAAGCTGTGACTCTGATCTGTCAATCCGATCCACAATCGGCCGCCGTGCCGCTTTAGGAGCCGCGCCAGCGAGCAATCATCGATGAGCGCTCCACGAGTGGCTTGCAGTCCTCCAGCGCGTTCCAGAGCTTCTGATCTCACAAGCATGCAGCCCCCAGCTGCGCCCGCGGTTGCTCGCCGAGGATCGCGAATCCAGGCCGGCGGGTAGAGCATAAAAAAGAAATACACAAAGGCGGGAACCAACAGTTTTTCGGCAAGGCTCTCGCAATGCAGCCTCACCATGAACGAGACCAGATCGTAATTCCCCTGCAACGCAATGAAACCCAGTTTCGCTGCGATCTCTGCATCGTGCAGCACGTCGGCGTCTGCGAACATGAGCCATTCGGGATTCAATCCACGTGCCCGCTCAACGCCCTGCTGCATTGCCCACAATTTTCCCGTCCACCCCGCCGGCAAGGGCTCGCTCTGAATCACAATAAGCGCGTGAGACTTGCCCGCTTTTTCTGCGGCGCGCCGTGCTACGTCCGCGGTACCGTCAGTACTGGCGTCATCCACCAGGATGATGGGCATTAAGACGCACTGATTTAATAAGGATGTGATCACCGGTCCTATCAGTTCTGCCTCATCGCGGGCCGGGACTACGGCGGCGACGCAGCCCGAAAATCCTGACTTGTCATTGGCCCGGACGCTAGCGCTCTTAAGACGCCAGAAGGACCCTCTGGCCAAGGCGAGATAAGACCATGTCACGGCTGTAAGCGTAGCGACGATCATGGCAAGAGCCGGCATCAGTGTGAGGCCCCGAGATTACCTTCTAGGGAGATGCAGATCAACCCTCATGTAATCTGACTCCTTCAGGTACAATTCCGATAATTCTCTACTGGGAGACGAGGATTGTTTCAAGCCATCGACCAGGCGAGGACCCCTCCGGCAAGACAGTCGCCGGCAGGCGTTTATCCCGCGGCGGCCATGTTGAGTCGCATGAGCCCTGGGTCTATGTTCTCGCTGCCAGTGCCACGCTCCTGCACTTCCTATTCAATAGCGGCTACGGCTTTTTCCGGGATGAGCTCTATTACGCGGCTTGTGGCGAGCATCTCGCCTGGGGCTACGTCGACCACGGCCGTTAATTGCTGTGGTGTCGCATGTCACGCGAGCTATGTTGGGAGACTCTCTGTTCGCGTTGCGCTTTTTCCCGGCTCTGGCGGGCGGTGCAAAAGTGGTTCTGGGTGGCTGGATTGCGCGTGAAGTCGGCGGAGGCAATTTTGCGCAGTTTCTGGATCGGTTACAGTTCTCCACAAATGCAAATGATGCAGTCGCTGCTTAAAAGGTGGACATCGCCTGTCAGCATGGGGTTTCTGAGAGCGGCTGTTCTCAGGCGAATGGTTGGCAATCTGGGCATTGAAGGGCAGAATTGGCCTTGGCAATTTGGCGAATTCGGCGGCCACTGCGGAGCGAAAGCACGGGAAACTTTTGGTGCAATTATGGTCCAGTAATTGTTTCTGGTTGCGCCAAAACCGCGTCGCGTAGTTTCAGTTAGTTACGAGCAAACGCTTGGCTTTCACGGCATTTTCAGGAAGTTTTGAGCACTCACTGACGGTCTGAGGGTGCTGCGAATGGATGCGCCTGCTTGGCAGGAGCAGCAGAATCTGAAGTAAGTTCTAGCAGCGAGCTATGCTAGTCATTGTCAGCGTGAGCCGTTTGGACAACGGCCGGATCGAGGTTGGAGTAGCGAGGCCCCAGCACGACTCGAATCCCACCCACAATTACCCTTCCGAAAAAGAGGCACGAGCGGTGCTGTCGGATTTTGGGATCAGCGAAGAGCTAGTGGCCTCTCATTTGAAATTGCTGGCACAAATGGGCGTAAGTGAGCAGTTAAAATTCCCTCCGATGAATGTTCCACAACATGAATTGCGGTCGAAAGGATTTCGCCTCTAAAGCCGGCTCAAAACGAGCGCCCTGTTCTTGATTCGCAGAAGGCTGGATGAAGTCTAAGGTAAGTCCGATTTTAGCTCATCACTCTTCGGCTACAAAACTCCTTGAAGAGCCGCTGCCCACATTTCAGATCGCCTTGGTCGTCATCGCCGTGACCATGATCGTCCCCATGGTCATGCCCGTGGTCATCGTCGTCGTCCCAGTCCTTGTCCTTGCCGGGTTTCTTGGGGCTTATGCACTTCTTATGACCGTTGCCGTCTCCTTTGCCATTGCCATTTCCGTTCCCGTTGCCCTGGCCGTCGCCGTTTCCCTGGCCGTTCCCTTTATAGTTATTCTTGACGTCGTCCTTATCCTTATCTTTACCCCTGTCAGCAGTAATTCACTCTTCCCAAATTCCCGACCGATGCGGAGCAGGATTTTCCTCCAATTTCAACTTTTGCCGTGTTCGATCGTGGAAGAGAGTTCTGGCTGATTCCGATTTCCGTTAAACCCTGGCGGCAACAGTCACAGAGAGCAGCGCCCGGACGCCGGTCTTAAGCACTTCCCTTCTCCAGGGCAAGAGAGCCAATCCCATTCCGATGAAATTGCTCGGGAACAGTACTCTGCTTTCCCATGAACATCTTGAACACGCTCTCTTTGCCATCGCCGAAAATCTAATCTTCTCGGCGCCTTGCTAGATGTCCCCAGTGCAGATTTTAGCCTTTTCACCCGGCCGGATTGGTATCATCCTTCCGTGCATTAGGGCGTGAACAATGAGCTCTGAGCTTGAAGCAGTTCGTTTAACTGCAGGTTGTCGAGGGCGCAAGTTCTCATCAACATCTGCACTTCTTTCGTACAACCCGGACCCTCGCTTAGTGAAATTAGGCATACTCATCGTGGCGCTGCGATCAACCTGAACCTCAATAAGCGACCGGTGTCGCCTTCCAAATTGATCAGTCAATACATTGCATCACCTGCACATGCGACAAGTGTTGTGTCTGCAATGAAGCGGGCTTTCCATTGTCGCAATTGCGCAATTCCTCAAGATGAATGGGGGAGCCCGCGGGACTACAGAGCTAACCGTATTGATCCAGACTCCGGATGCTGCAAAATCGAGAGGGATAGGGCGGACGTGGTGCGTCCCTTCTAAGGCGTCACACAAGGTTGTAAGGCTGGGAGGATGAAATGTTAAATCATAGGATGGTGAAAGTTTTTTTGGGAATCATGTTATTGATTCCAGTGATGTCCGCCGCGGAGCGGGTACAGTCCGAGTTGCGATTCGCGGCTCACACCAAAGACGAAAAAACCGCGGGAGTATGGGTAGACGGGCAATACGTGGGCTTTGTAAAAGAACTTGAAGGTAACAATAAACTAAAACTCTTGCCGGGCAAGCACGAAATTGTCATTCGTCAGGCGTGGTATGACGAGTTTGTGAGACAGATCGTCCTGGAGCCTGGGCAGACACAGGAGGTCAACGTCACCTTGGTGAAATCGGCCCGGTTGCCGACCAAGGATGCTACCGGCGAACTAAAAATAGCCGCTACCCCCTCCCGCGCGGCGGTCTTTGTCGACGGTCAATACGCCGGATACGTAGACCAGTTTGATGGCGTGGGCAAAGCCATGCTTCTTACTCCCGGCCAGCACCACTTGCGGATCGCATTACCTGGTTACCTTCCTTTCGACACCATGGTGGACCTGCGGGCGCAGCAGAAGCTCAAGATTCAGACCGATCTCGTAAAAGGCAGCATCACCGGGGCTGGACCGCAGGTCAACAAGCAGTAAATGAAGTCCCGCGAGGCCAGTTGCTACGCAGTTCAGGTTTCATCCGAGACCGCGTAAATGCTAAGGGAGAAATTAATCGCGACGTTACGCCAATAATCTGGAATACTCGATCTGGAGCACGTGTGTTAGAGCCGTTGGAAACGATCTCGTAGGTGAGCACGAGATTGCATCTGCGCATTTCCCAGCATTCGGCGTATGAATTCACTCACTGCTAAAAGGATTGCGGAAGTTTTTGCACTCCGCGATCGGCAATACTAACCGCTTGGCCTCGTTGTACGCCGATCACAAGTTCTCCAACCTCGCCGCGCTCTTTCCTGCCAATGCAGACCCGGGACCGGCTCTCAATAATCCGATACCGACTCCGCAGAATCAGGTGGCATAAGGGACTGCGAAGAGGCAGAGCTTTATGGATGCCCGTTGCAAACTGCGGCGAGTCGCGTACCCAAAATATTGCAGGCCAGCTAGTGTCCAGTGACAACGACGTAGGTACGCCGCGGCAAACCTGTTGTAGCGAGATGCAGTGACTGGGGGGCTGCTATTTGCTCTCGGGATGTTGATTGATGTGTCGCAAGCGGTGCTGCGGCCTGGTTAAACAGTACGTGGGCTCTGTGCCACGATACTGATTCACAATAGTGACTAGGCGCAGCGTTTCATCATGTTCGACAACTCTTGTTTGATCCCCAGCAGGCGTTCCCGCCGTAGAGCGTGGGCTGATTTGTCCAGTGCGGTATGCGGGCTTCTAACACAATAGCGTGCATTGATAACCTTGAGATCGTTGATTTCCCTCTTCATACTGGCGAGGCGTTCCGAAATGTTGTTAGCATCCATCATCACTATCATCATACGCTTTTATGGCGGCATCTTCCCCTAGGGGTCGCTGCGCAGTCTGCTATTTTCGCCCGAGAAGCTGTGATTACCACATAACGACCGAATGCGTACGCAAGGCCCGTTCAAAACGAACGAGAACCTTTCGGTTGGCACAAGGCGGGCTAGCACACCGGTGAGGCAAATTCCCTAGCACAATCGTGCCATATACATCCCAGTTGCTCTGACCGTAAGTTGGTGGTGAGCAGAACTCGGGGGAGGGCTGTTCGACAAACGTCCCAAGACTTAACCGAGTCCGGGGCGTTTTGCTTTGCGCGGCGGATTCTGTTGAGCAGTCAAAGAATTTTAGGAAGTTGTTTACGGAGGTTAACTTCTGCTGAATCAAAAACAGGACCGATTTGATTCACATTCTTCCAACTGGAAGAGTGCATTTGACGCTGCAGTCTGCGAAACCGATCTAGAACAACTTCGCAAATACGTCATGAGAGCCGAAGAGGCGATCTACCTGCGCATGCAGGAGCTAGCTCCCAATGATGCGGAATTGCAGGCGATGCAGGAAGCCATCCTCGTTCTTAAGGAGATTCAGGTAGCTAAGCTGGGTTACCCTGACTGGAAAAAGTAGACATCCCACCGCTGTTTTCAGCCATCCAACTCATCCAATGTGAGCACGAAAACGAGCGTGTTGGTGGTGGACGATAGCGCTGTCGTGAGACGCGGTGTTCGCCGGTTGTTCAGTGTCCATCCGAGATTCGAAGTGTGCGGCGAGGCAGAGCACGGTCGTGAGGCTGTCGAAAAAGCTCCAACACTCCGACCCGATTTGATCGTTTTGGACCTATCCATGCCTGTCATGAACGGTCTGGAGGCGGCTCCGTTGTTGATAGCTATCCTGCCCAGTGTCTATATCATTCTGTTTTCGAACCACAATGGTCCCGAGGTGGAACGACTATCCCGTGAAGCTGGAATTCATGCCGTAGTTCACAAGAGCAAAGTGACCACTCACCTGCTCCCTCAAGCCGAGGCGCTGATTGGTGGATCGGCGGCAGCTTAAGGGTGGCTTCCACTACTCTGGTACGCTAGCGTGCCGAAAGAAAGACGCTTCAGACTATAAGGGAAGACGGAACGCATTGTCCGCCTAGATAGGTTGTGCAGGGTCACCGAGCGTCAAAATGGCTGTCAGCCAGAGACCCATTGGTCGTGTTTGTGCAAGACACCTTCCCAGCAACACCGAAATCACAAACGCGATACGGAGTCTCTTCATAGTTGTGAATACAATCTCGTCTGCAAAGTTACTCCATCTTCGACTTCCGAGAGTCCGGCTCCGGAGCCGTCAATTCGATCCGCCACACTGGGTTGTCCTGAGACAGGGGTCCCTCAAACTCCACAAAAGTGGGCGCCTCGCTCTTTACAAGCCAGACATGTATGTCCGGCGGCTGCTTGCCGATTAACGGAGCAATGGCGCTCGCCAGACCCTGAATTCTGGTTTTCACAATGTAGTGCTGTGCCTTCTGCGTCATTCGGCCAACTTTGATTGTCTTTTCTGGAGCAGGAACGATATTCCACTTCACAACCCGCGGATTCGTAGATGCTGCAACAAATGAAACCGTAGTCTCCGCTGAGAAATCCACATTCTTTAAAAGTACAAAGAGCAATCCGTTTGAGACATCGTCCGGCAGGTCGAGGTGCTTGGCCGTCGTCTTCTCTTTGCCCTTCTCGCCCGTTCGCACTGTGATCATGCCCGTCTCAGCGTCAATCCAGCTCTCGCTTTGCTCCTTGAATGACGGCCCTTTCTGCTCCACCTGATCGCTCACCAGCCGAAACTTGCCTCGTTGCGTGAACTTCGTGATCTCCTCGTAGAACGACCCGTCTTTGAATTGAAATTGCAAATCGCCCACCACCAGCCCATCGGGCTTCACCACTTGCTTCCAATCACCGTACGCCAACGCTTCCCCGTCTGGAGTCCGCAACACCAGAAAACCGAGCGTCACGCCTTCGATGTGCCGCACCGGAATCTGCTCGGCGGTCAATCCGCTCGCCTGAATGATTACGATCCAGATTGCAATGAGAAAGGAAAGCTTAGACCGGAAAATATGCATACGACTTCCCCTCCTGACGCCTACAAGATACCCGTGAAGCATGCGGTGATGATGATCTCCGGGGTGCTGGATACTCCGAGTTATGCTTCGGCGGCTCATCTGGCAAGCACAGAGGCACATCAAAAACAAATCCGTCACCAAAGTCGATGCCTTTGCGCGGCCGCCGCTCAACAACAGTAGCTGTGAAATTACAGGCTTTGGACATTTTTGGGGCGAAAACCCCACAGAGGCTGCGATATCGGAATGGAACCTGAGGAGTGACGAGCAACGCTCTTAAAGGCGGAGATGCAACGGCAAGCTGCCCTCGTAACTCACTGCTGATGGCAGTTGCGATTTCGCGAGCGGCACGGGCGTTGGGATGACGGTCCCAAGGCAGACGCCACGAGGAATCAATTTCGACCAAGACGTAAGGTATGCCCGCGCCGTCGAGAATCCGGCGACGCAACACCTGTTCAGGCTGCTCCTCATGCCCAAACTGCAGCACGACGAGCAGCGGCGTCGCACCGTGCTCTCGTGCCAGCTCGCTGGTGGCGCGGAGCACCTCCCGAGTCACCGTTACGCCGCGGTCTACGGTCGTGTCGGCGCGGTACGGCACGAGCAACTTCGCGAGCGATGCGAGGCCCGGACGGTGTTCTGGCGGCAACCAAACGAGACCCGGACCAAGGTGCGGTCGATCCTGATCGAGATTTCGCCCGAAGAGTGCTGTCATGAATAGCGACACGATCGCCACGGGACGGCGAAAATGGGGTAGTTCCGACTGCAACTTCAGGTACGCCTGATCGTTGCCATAGCCGTGGACTGCCAGATTAGCGGTTTGCATCCCCGTCATCGCCGCGACCTGCGCAGGTATGCTCTCCTCATATGTGAGCCCCTCACCGAACATCACAGACTCTCCCACGAACAAGATCGTCGGTTGCTCAGAATCCACGGGCTGGTCCAGACGGCTGACGCGATATCCTCCGGGATCGATGGCATACTCGATGACACGTCCGCCGATGTGTTTATGTCCAGTACGCCCTGGGACCCAGTTCCAGCCTAGTCGGGCGTCGGGCTGCCGGCGTGGTTCATCTTGGGCCGACAACCATTCGGCCGGGCGCAGGTGCACAAGCCGCAGCATCAGGTTGCTTGCGCCGAGTGCCAAGGCGATAGCGATGACGATTTGCAACGCGAAAGCTGGCGCTCGGGAGGCGAATCGTCCAGCGCGTGGCCGCGCAACGGTCACGAGCCATGCACCCAGAGCAGCCATGATCAATCGACCGAGCGTTTCCAACATCACGTACCAATGCCGCGGCAAAAAGAAAGACGGCACGAAATGCCTATCCAGAAAACGCTGATTAGCGATGATCGCGCAGGCGACGAACGCACCGCCGATGGATGCGACCACAATCTCGGCCATCACACGCGTCGCGAAAGGTTTGAACACTTGCGGCTCGCGTCTCGGAGGTTTCTTTCCCAAGGCTCACCTTCGACAAATTGATGCGCGCACCCACGGAGCCGAACGTCGTATTAAGTCAAATGATTGTCAAAAATTGGGATGCAAGAAAGGCTTCAGATGGCCCAGTTTGAGCGCGCGCAAATCGTCCGCACAGAAGTGGAGTGAACGTGACCAGCCCGAATGAAGGGCAAGTATTTTACAAATTTTTTACTTTTTCAGACCCAAATCTCACATCTCACCCTCATCATGGATTCTGCCCGGCCCCATGAGCGGCCCACAGCATTTGATCGAATGCTGGCCCCTGTTCATCGCTGGATATGGAGTGATGCCGATCGGCGTGTACAGAAACTGTTCCGGTTCGGCGAAACCGAGACCGATGGAGGGCGCGATATTCTGCGCGCAGCCGAGGTTACTTCAGATCCTCTCTTACGACGACTGTATCTTGAGCACGCGATTGATGAGTTTCGTCATGGCGTTCTGTTCCGTCACCGGGCAGCAGCGCTTTTGAAGATCTCGCCCTCCCGTTCCAATCCCGGGTTCCAAAGTGACTGGCTTGCCCCGGGTGGGCACGGTCTCGACGATCTTCAGGTTGACGGTGAATCGGACAGCGACATGCTGGCTTTCCTTCATTTATCGGAGAAGGCTGCTGCCAGCCGCTTCAGCGTTTATCGCGATGTCATGAAACATGACCCGCCGACCCGTGCGGTGTTTGAGGAAATTCTGCACGACGAGACCTTTCACATGAACTACACACTCACGCAACTCGTCCGAGTTGAACCCAAGCGGCACTATCGTCATTTGTGGCATGCACGCCTCAGCCGGCTATGGAAAGCCTACTTGCGTCTGGCCACTGGCCTCGCGGGAATACTGGGTTCAATGCTTCTGACAATTCAGTATTTCGTCTTACTGCCGCCATTCGCTTGGCTGGCGAAGCGGGCCGCGCGTCGGGAACCTTCTGGATGGAAAGTGGTCTCTCCCGAACAGAGTCACTCACTCGATAGGCAATATTGAGATGAATATTCTCGGCATTTCGGCGCATTACCACGATTCAGCTGCGGCCCTGGTTGTTGACGGTGTCCCCATCTGCGCTGTCCAGGAGGAGCGCCTATCACGGCACAAAGGCGATGCTGCCTTTCCGCTGTTGGCGATCGAATGGTGTCTTCAGCAAGCCGGGATCGAGCCTGATGAACTCGACGCCGTAGTCTTCTACGAACGCCCGATGCTGAAGTTCGATCGGATACTCACGTGCGCATTACGTGCGTTTCCGCGGTCGTGGCGGGCATTTCCCAAGGCAATGAAGAATTCGCTCGGCGAAAAAGTATGGATGCGTGGGATTGTCTCGTCGCACTTAGGCGTGCCCGGACGCAAGGTCCTTTTTACCGAGCACCATCAGTCTCATGCTGCAGCCGCGTTTCTAACAGCGCCAACGCGCCGCGCAGCAATTATGACGGCAGACGCGGTAGGCGAGTGGACCACGCTTTCAGTCGGCGAGGGCGAGCGAGTGGCAAACGGTCCGACAACAATCAGGCGTTTTCGGGAAATCAGGTTTCCGCATTCTCTGGGGATGCTGTATTCGACGTTCACCGCATATCTCGGCTTCAAAGTGAATGAAGACGAATATAAGGTCATGGGCCTCGCTGGCTACGGCCAGCCCACGCTGGTCGAGCAAGTCCGTAAGTTGATACGCCGCACACCCGATGGCGGTTTCACGCTAGATCTGAATTACTTCGAATTTCACACCACTGCAAGACGTTCTTATTCATCGCGCTTCATCGAACTCTTTGGCCCGCCGCGAAATCCGTACGAACCCATCGATTTGCATACTTCGGAAGGTCAGCGGTTCGCTAATTGTGCTGCCAGCGTCCAGCGGGTCCTGGAGGAGACACTCGTGGAGATGGCCCGAGCTCTTCATCAGGAAACCGATTTGCCGGATTTATGCTTCGGAGGAGGTTTGGCCCTGAACGGCGTAGCTAACGCACGTATCCTTGCAGAATCGGGCTTTGAACGCGTGTTCGTTCCGCCTGCGCCGGGCGATGCCGGATGTGCAATTGGCGCGGCACTTTATTGCGACCGCATTCACTTTGGAAATCCAGACCGCGACTTACCCGATCATCCTTTTTGGGGACCTTCGGTTGATGGATCGGAGCTGGCACGGCTGGCACGAGAAGACGGTCACTTTGCCACGGAATTCCAGGACGGCACGCTCATCCATCAGATTGCTGACGATCTGGCAGCCGGACGCATTGTCGGATGGATGGAGGGGGCTCTTGAGTTCGGGCCACGCGCTCTTGGCCATCGCAGTATCCTTGCGGCGCCTCATACCACTGAGATGCGCGATCGCCTCAATCGCGAAATCAAATACCGCGAGCCGTTTCGCCCTTTCGCACCGGTCGTCCCCATGGAAGTGGCAGCACGGTATTTCGAAATTCCGCCTGGCGGCACGCGGTTGGCACGTTTCATGTCGGGCGTCTTTCCCGTTCGGCGCGAATGGCGTTCGCGGCTACAGGCAATTACACATGTCGATGGAACCGCTCGAGTCCAAGTGCTGGAGCCAGCGATGTCGCCACGCTTGCATGCACTACTCGTGGCATACGGCCAACGCACCGCAATACCGGTGCTGCTCAACACATCGTTCAATTTGGCGGGAGAACCGATTGTCAATCGGGAGGTTGAAGGGTATTCGACATTCCTGCGCTGCAAGATCGATGTTCTGGTCGCCGGAGGGACTCGAGTGATGAAACGCACCTCGGCAATGGCAAAAACTCAACTCGACAAAATAAAAGAGGAGGTAGCGTGATTAAAACGCGTGGCAGAACCCGACGCGGACTCATCGTGTTCGGTAGCACATTCGGATCGATGGCTCAGTTGGCGCGTGGATTATGGCAAAGCGATTCTGACAAGCGCTGGCTCGTGCCGCTGGCCGTCTTTCTGTGTATAACGGGGCTGCTGCTCATATTGGCAACCGCGGTTGAAGCGTTAGCTCCATTCATCTACTCAATCTGGTAATCCCGTGGACGCTCTCCTGGACTTACTAGCTTGCCCATCGTGTGCGGGCCCGCTCAGCACTGATTGGTCCTGTCTCGCGTGCGGTGTCCAATACGAAGTGCCCGATGGCATCCCTAACCTACGACTGCTGGGCGATACGCGAACCGAAATTGTGCGTCGCTTTTATGAGCAGGCACCTTTCCCCGACTTTCCGCCACGCGCCACCCTGAGTTGGCTGCGAGCACGCGCCGAGCGGAGTGAGTTCGCGCGCTTGATTGACCGAGCGATTCCCAGCAATGCGCGCGTCGTAGAGATTGGGTGTGGCACCGGTCAGATGAGCTTGTATTTGGCGCATGCTGATAGGGTTGTCGTTGGCGCGGATCTCACACGCGAATCGCTCAGGCTAGGTGTTGAGGCGGCGCGACGTTTCGAGCTCGATCAGGTACAGTTCGTCGAAACCGACTTGCACCACCCCGGCTTGCGAGCGGGCGCTTTCGATGTGGTCTACTCGTCGGGGGTTTTGCACCACACTCCAGATCCGAGCGCGGCATTCGCGCGCATGGTTCGCCTTGCACGCCCGGGCGGGATCATTGTTCTTGGCGTATACAACGCATTCGCACGCATTCCCCTCCGGGCCCGGCGCTTCGTCGCTCGGATGTCTGGATACCGATTCATTCCGTGTGATCCGGTGCTGCGCGACCGAGAGAGCGAACCAGCGCGGCGGAAGGCATGGGTACGGGACCAATATCAACATCCCGAGGAGCACCGTCACACTTTGGCCGAGGTCCAGGGGTGGTTTGCCGAAAATGGTGTCGAATACGTACGTGCGTACCCAAGTGCAATGCTGTCCGAGGAGTCGGACGAGTTGTTCGCTAAAGCCGATGACAATTGGCGGGTTGAGGGTTGGCTGGCGCAACTTGGATGGATTGGGGCCCTTGGACACGAGGGTGGGCTTTTCGTTACCGTGGGTCAGCGCTCTTAGATATTAAGCATTCGCGAATTTGCGCCTGTATCTTCCGCGGGCAACCAATACTGCATCTCCTGCGGCTGTGGATTTCAAAACGCCCTTGCAATTCTGTCCGCCGGAGGTTGCCTTGCTGAATAGGCTTGTCTTTGAGAACTTACGTCAGCGGCCCGTCCGAACATGTTTGAGCGTGCTCGCCATCGGGGTTGAAGTCACGATGATCCTCACGCTCGTTGGCATCAGTTACGGAACACTCGACGAAACAGCCCGTCGTGCCCGTGGAGTCGGGGCAGATATCATAGTCCGGCCCCCTGCCAGTTCCATCATCAGCCTTAGTTCTTCGCCAATGAGCGAAAAACTGGTGCCGTTCTTGATGAAGCAGCCCCATGTCACATTTGCTACAGGCACGATGGGTCAACCTCTCGGTGGTTTTGACGTTCTAACGGGGATCGATCTCGCTCAATTTGACCGATTGAGCGGCGGTTTCCGCTTTGTCAAGGGTGGTCGCTTTGAGAGTGATGATGATGTGATTGTCGATGAATACTATGCGAGGGAGAAGAAGCTGAACGTTGGAAGCACAATCACGCTGGCAAATCACGCCTGGCGAGTGTCCGGGGTCTTCGAGTCCGGCAAGCTGTCCCACATCTGTGCGCGGCTGAATGTCCTTCAAGAACTCACCGGAAATCCCCAGAGGCTTAGTCAGATTTACGTGAAGGTGGATGACCCAACTCGTGCGCCGCTCATCGTTGACCAGTTGCGGGGCGCAATGCCAGGCTATTTCATCTACACCATGGAGCAGTTTACTTCACTGTTGACGATCAACAGTGTTGGACTGTTGCGAGACTTTATCGGGGTTGTGATTGGCATTGCCCTGATTGTAGGTTTTATTGTCGTGACAATGGCGATGTACACCGCTGTACTGGAAAGAACGCGAGAGATCGGAATACTGAAGGCACTCGGCGCTTCGTCGGGTTACATCTTGAATCTGCTTTTTCGCGAGACGCTGCTGATCGCGATACTCGGCAGCATTTTAGGAATTGTGATGACGGCTGGAAGCAAATGGGTGATGATGCAAGCTGCTCCGGCAAGCCTGACCCAAGAAACTGTACCCAGTTGGTGGCCCATAGCGTCTGGCGTTTCAGTCATCGGGGCTCTGTTGGGAGCCATCCTCCCCGCGTGGAAAGCAGTGAAGCAGGATGTTATCCAAGCACTAGCTTATGAATAATGAGCCCAGCCGGACGTTCCTTAATCTCCATCACAATCTCCCCATGGTTTCTCAAACTCGCTTAGGGTGTGCTAGTGGCGAAAAGGGCGGAACCAGGCTCGAATATCCTGAGCGAGCAACTCTGGCTCTTCCATTGCAGCAAAATGTCCGCCTTTGGGCATTTCGGTCCAGCGTTGCACATTGAAGAATCGCTCTGCCCATTCTCGCGGTGGACGACTGATATCTTTCAGAAAGAGCGCGAAGCCCGCTGGAACCTTGCATGACCCGACCCAGTTCTTGATTCCTTCTTTCATCCAAGTCATCGCGCTTGCGTTTGAGTAATCGTAGTAAGACAGAAATGAGGTGCCAATGGATTCAGTGGCCCAATAGATCATGATGAATGTGAGTAGTTCATCCTTGGTGAACCGCGATTCGATATCGCCCCCGCAATCGCTCCAGGCGCGAAACTTTTCGACGATCCATGCTGCGAGGCCTACGGGCGAATCGTTTAGAGCAGCAGCCAAACTTTGCGGCTTCGTGGACTGGATCAGAGCGTAAGCCCCTTCCTTTTGAATCCATTCTTCGTTCCTCTTGAAGAACTTCACTTCGTCCGGGCTGGGATCGTCGGGCTTTCGGAAAAGGTGCCCACAATGTTCAGTGAAAAAAAAGCTAACACGAAGCATTTGGTAAGACAGGATCAGTGACGGCATACGATGAACGTTATAAATGATGTCGTCCCGTCTTCACGCTCGTTATCCTCACGCTACGGCGAGGCTCCGAAGTGTGCCATAGGGTTTTCTCCTAAGGGCCTAGAGGAATATCCCCTAAAGGCGACAGGGGAGGCGTGTTACTGCCGATGACTTCTAGGATTGTTCCGCGCCGCCTCATTGCAGCTTGGCGTACTCCGCCTTGGCTTCTTTCTGGATGGCAGGTCGGGATCGGCCTGCGCTGGATTCTGCTGGCTCGGCAGGTTGCGCATAGCATACCGAGACGCCGACTATTCCGAGTTAGCCCTTCTACGCACACACTTTTTGCTAGTGAGGGAACTTTTTGCCTGTTTGCGCGTACCTGTGGCTAAGCTGTCCGACAGGGGAACCCATGATGACCTCGCTTAGCAAGAACGCCAGAGTCGCGGGCATTTTGTACGCTTTGTTGTCAGTCGTCGGTATCTTACGACTCATCTACATTCCCAGCAGGTTGATCGTGGATGGGAAACCGGCTGCGACGACCTACAATATCGCGGCGCACGAGTCGCTCTTCCGCTTTGGCATTGTCAGCCAGCTGCTTACCGGAGCCGGGTGGATCTTCGTTACGCTGGCTCTTTATCGGTTGCTTAAGGGAGTGAACCAGGCCCTCGCGGTGCTCATGGTGATCCTGGGCAGTCTCATGGTCACACCTATCTTCTTCATGAACGCCGTGAACGACGCTGCCGCCCTACTGTTCGTGCGCGGCGGCGATTTCTTGACCATATTTGACAAGCCGCAGCGCGACGCATTCGCCATGATCTTTCTCCACCTGCACCACCAGGGTGATCTGGCCAACGAGATATTTTGGGGGCTATGGCTCCTCCCATTGGGCCTCCTGGTGTACAGGTCATGCTTTTTGCCTCGCATCCTAGGCGTTTGGCTGATGGCGGGCTGCTTTGGCTATCTGGCCGCCAGTTTTACGGGTTTTCTGTTTCCAGGTTATGAGGACAAAGTTTTTACTTACGCTCAGCCACTCATGATGGGCGAGCTCGCGTTCATGCTGTGGCTCATGATCATGGGCGCGAAACCACCAGCGTCTGTCGCCGCAACCTCGTCGTCGACGCCTTAGGGGTGGTGAATTGCGATGGTAGCAACAGCGGGCTGGTCGCGTGATCATGGGATAAGATTTTATTGATGTCGGGTGGTTGGCGTTTTCTTGGATCTTTCATAACCACTGTGCAGCGGAGGCTTGACTATCTGGGGACACTGCCTGAGGACTATGACGCCTTCCCATCGCGGTCTTCGCCGCCCGGCCCCGGTGATCTGATCGGTCTCAAGCTTCCTTAATCCAGGATATCGTAACCACGCATCCGGCCTGCAACCAAAGGTGTCAAGCAAAAAGCGATGTCCGGAGATCCGAACCTCGCTTTCTTATTACTTCAGGCTAATGTTTCGTAACAGACTGCGTAGTGCGCCTTTTCCATTTCAAACAGCGGGATTTCAGGCTGCGGCAACGAGCGGTAAGACGTGACCGAGTTGGGTAAGGAGCGTGTATTGGTCGTAGTAGCAAGTGCCGGATACCATGCGGCCCTTCTTGTCGAAGTGAGTGATTTCACAGAACGGCAAGCTTATCTTCCGCCCCGTCGCGGGCATTGAGCCGAAAGGCCCGTCGTTAGTCCCCGTGACGGTGAACTGGGTGATGACCCTGTCGCCCGCGCCAATGTATTGGGGATTGGTGATTCGGCCGTCCGAAAAGGCTTTGGCCCAAGCCTCTGTCCACTCCCGGAACTTGTCCCGGTTGTCGAGCGTGAGGGCCCGCGCGTTATCGGTGTAGACAAGGCGTTCGGCGGCGTTGTTGACGACGCCCTGAAAGTCTCGGCGGTTCCAGCTGTCGTGAGCTGTTCGGACGGTTTCGACGTTCTTCGCACTCATTGGGATGACTCCTTTGTGGTGAATTGGCTGGTTGAGATACAACTTAGCCGCAGGGTCAAGACAGCGGCTTCTTTTACGTGCAGAGCGACCATAGGCCGCTCCCGGACGACGGTCAATTACCCAAGATTGGTGCAAACGACTCCCGCGACCGCGGATCACTAATATGTCACGTGGAGGATGGCATTGGTATCCCTACGGCCTTGTTCCAAAACCTTGATCGCCTCGGAAGTTACAGCGATTTTGAACGTGCATCTCTTCGATCTGCAACCGCGATCATGATTACTGTTTCAAACTCCGCATGCGTTGGCAGCAAGCAGACCGCGAGGGTACATTCGCATACGATTGCAGCGACCTTGGTTAGATCGGAACTTCTTCCGCTAGAGCGAAATGGCGTCTTCCTCGAGTGCATGCGATCAGTCGCGGATTGACCCGGGCAGCGCCAGACGGATGCATGTGACCTTCGGCGACGTCGTCTACTCAAAGCGCACTCGAAAGTCCGGCATCGCTAACGATCATCCGTTCTCCTCCGCAACAACCCTCGTTACCGGCATAGAGGTTTTGCTTGCATCAGTCGCCTGCACAGTCTAGATGGCAGTCTTCCAAAGATCACAGGCCTGTCAATCCCCTTCGGATTGAGGCCGGTCTTAGGCAAACGTTTCATGGTTTGGTTCAGCCAGCCTCCCACAGTCGGTTGTGGAGCGCCCACTTCGACCACGCAATATCTGTGAGGCTGCGCGATGGCCGCTTGCAATTGCTCCGTGTACTGTTCCGTTGTGACCGGTAGTGTCAGTAGCTTCCCCGGCAAAAAAAAGTGTATTTTCTAAGGAAGTCCCCAAAGCTCGCTGCGCACCATCCGATCCAACGGCTCCATAACTGTAAGCACCACGCGAAAACGGATCGTTCTGCCAATCATGGAAATATGTGTCATCGAGTAGTGACTCAAGTCTGCTTGGCTTAGTCTTCAGCGCAGAGGCAAGTGACCGCAAAGCCTGCCGAACAACAAAGGGCTGACTCTTGCCGGAGAGCCGCTCGGCGCTGCGAGCCGGAGCCCAACCTGTAAGGATCGGCAATTTGTCAGGCATTCTTGTCCACCAGGTGGGAAACCAATCATCCTGGGTAAAAAGATAATTCATATGGGAGAGGGTTTTGTTGTTTTTTTGATCTGGACACATTGTCTCCCAGAAACGGTTCCGAAACCGAAGAGTCACCCGGATCGCTTTTCCCATTTGCAAGATCTTGAGAGCCTCTAACTTCTTACGGGGCAGACTCGGCATAAATCGCACCAGCCCGGTCTCTCGACTGGAGGCCTGCAGAACGCCAAGTGGCAGTGTCACGAGCACGCGCTTTGCCACGAGCCGGAGAGATTTACTAGCTTGCTGTGCGGTTACTACCGCGCGGCCTCTTGACCAAGCGATCGACTCGACGACAGTCTCGGTTTGTACACGAGCCTTGCTCTCAATCAATTCCTGCCGGAAGATATCGAGCAGGTCGTCATAGCCGTTCTTCGAGCGGAAGGCGCGGTCGCCGTCAATTTGTTTCTCCGCGCGTATGCTCCGTACAAGCCAGTGCACGCTGACTCTACCGGGGTCCGCTGCATCGAATCCTGTTACGTAAGCCAAGGCCCGTCTTCTCGCTTCTTGCTTCTTTGAAGCGGTTGAGTTCGGAAAACGACGATCCAAGAAACTTAGAAACGATTCATCATTACCTCGGCAATTCATTTTTTCGAGAATGCTCTTTACAGAAGAAGAGAAATCACACCTGGAAAGCCGGCCCTTTGTCGAGCACCAAGACTCACCGACAACCTCCGCAATGTCCGACCGCTGCCTTTGTAGAGGTCTGCAAATCTCTGGCGGTAGTCCATGGATAAACTCCGCCCCGAGCTCGATCGGGACCTGCCAGACTGGATCGCGCAAGGTGAACATGCGTCCGCCAATGCGATTCCTTGCCTCGATAATCTGCACGGAGAATCCAGAACGAGCGACCTTGATCGCGGCCGAAAGTCCGGCTGCTCCTGCTCCCACGACGATTAAATCAGGCATTGTCGATACCATGAGTCAGTCAAAGTCCATATGCAATAACATCTCTGCTGGGTCGGCATAGACGCGAAACGCTCCAGACTCCTTCAAATTGCATTTGACGCCGATAGTGGCATGCAGTTGTGGAATGTTTCCCTGCTAGGCCTGGGGGAGACAACGAGCGATGCTCGTGGATGCGATCAGATCACGCCGGAAATAATCGGTGTCACCGCTACGCCAGTGATCGATCGGGCCGCGGGCACGAATGGCGTCATTTATGTGGTCGCGATGTCAAAGTCTGGCTCCAATTATTTTCAGCGACTGCATGCTCTCGATGTAACGAACGGCACGGAATTGTTCGGAGGCCCCAAGACGATTCAAGCCAGGTTCCCGGGAACCGGAGATAACAGTTCGAACGGCAACGTCTCGCTCTGCATTCACGACTTCTTCGGTACTTTTGCGCCTTTTTTTCGAGCTTCCGACAATCCGATAGCAATGGCCTGTTTGCGGCTTTTTACTCTGCCTCCTTTTCCGGCTTTACCCGATTTCAACGTGCCTTTTTTCTTTCGGTGCATTGCGCTCTTTACGGTCTTGCTAGCAGCCTTTCCGTACTTACGTGGCATTCAATATCTCCTTCGCTTGGCGCTGTCTTGGATCCTATGGCCTGATCCACACAGGCCGTAATCAGATGTCACTGTGACCTGGCAAGTTGTTCTGAGATTTGACTAATTCCGGCTTGATGGGTAGAAGCGCCCTAGAAAACTGGTGCCGGGAAAGCGATATGCCGACCAACAGTTTGTTCGACGCTGAAATTTCCCCATTCGCCCAGCCAATACCCTAAGATTTGGGTTGGGTGCACACTGTACGACCGTTTGGCATCAAAGTTTGCGTGAATAAAGGATATTCAAAGAATCGATCCGAGAGGATGGACCGGAACGGAGGCGTCGCTTCCGAGACTTCTGCGGGCGCCGAATCCAAGACAACACGGAAGACACCCCTGCGCGTAGCACGTGACGAAGTGGCTGAAACAAAGACTGTCAACCTCTGGTTTAGCCGCTTCGCCAGTAAGACTGCACAAATTGTCGGACAGCCTTACATGTTCTTGTTTGCGGTCGTAGTGCTCATTTTATGGGCGGCTAGCGGTCCACTTTTCCATTTTTCCGACACCTGGCAACTCATCATCAACACCGGTACGACCATCATCACATTTCTGGTTGTTTTTCTAATCCAAAATACTCAAAATCGCGATGCGAAAGCCCTTCACCTCAAACTGGACGAACTGATTCGCTCCCATTTATCTGCGCACAATGACATGATTGACATCGAAAAGCTCTCGGATCAGGAATTGGAAGAAATCGAAAGACGCTACGCAGCTATCTGCGAGGAAAGTAACGCGAGGCGCGGAAAGAGACACTTAAAATAGGCGAAACAAACGGCGCTAGACGTTTGTCGAGAAAGTCACAGCCGAACGCGCCATCGTGCATATTCAGCACGGAATAAACATCCCGGGCTCCCCAATCTTAATCTTAATTTCATGGCAACGAAAGCAACTACGGATCGCGACACCGACTTCAAGACAATCACTCCGAGCTATTTCGGCAATCCCGTGGCGATCGTCAGTTCCATCAACTCAGACGGTAGCCCGAACCTTGCGCCGATTTCGTCGTTTTGGGGCCTTGGCTGGACAGTCGTGCTCGGGATTCTCTGCGACACCCAGACTTTTGAGAACTTTCAATCTCGCATCGACTGCGTCGTAAATGTTCCGTCTCCTGATCTTTGGGAAACTGTGGAACGTCTAGCGCCACTAACTGGCAAGAATCCGACTCCTCCAGAAAAGGCTTTGCTCCTAGTCCTTTTAGGAGAGCACTCAGGACCCATTCCCATTTTCCACAGGGTGGGCACGACTGCCCTCATCCATGACCATTCAGGAAGTGGCGACGCGCCTTACTCAAACGGAGCCACGGTGTGATTGGTCATGTCAACAATCTGCACCTGTTATTTAATACTTGTGTCTCGCCAGGCCAAATGATATTTACATCGTGCGCCCTTTTGCCAGAGAGGAACAGATTATGAAGTTCCTGGCGACCGTGATTCTTCTGAGTGCTGTTCTCGTTTCTGCCAATTCCCCGGATACTGACGCGCCCACCGGATTCGATAACAATAGCAACGGCATGGTGGATGACAAAACCCACCAAGGCGACCAAGCGAAATTCGACGACACAGAAACCGTGGCCGACGGCCTAGGGCCACTCTACAATGCGCAATCTTGCCGAGAGTGCCACCAAAACCCGACTTCAGGTGGAACCAGTCAGATCGCAGAGTTGCGTGTTGGCCATCAAGGGACCGACCATCTCTTTCATAACCCAGACATCCCGATTGCCCACGGAGCGGAGATCATTGTTGGGCGCACTCTGGTGAATGATCGCTCTATTTGCCCAAACGGCGCGTTTAGCGACACGGAAATTCAGGAGCATGTGCCCGACAGCGAGAACATCCGCACCACGCGCATATCTCTGGGCGTCCTGGGAGACGGGTTTGTGGAGGCCCTTGCGGACGAAACCTTGATCGAATTGGCTCGCAAGCAATGCAAGGAGTCCCACCGCAAAATCTGCGGGCAGGTGATCTATGTGCCCATCGTCGAGGCTCCGGGACAAACCGGCATTGGCCGGTTCGGCTGGAAAGACCAGCACGCCAGTCTGCTGTCATTCTCAGGAGATGCCTATCTGAACGAGATGGGCATCACCACCCGTCTGTTCCCCGACGAAATAACGAAGGTCTGCAACACGGCTCCCGAACCCAACGACAAAGCCGATGCTGAGGGCCTGGACGATGTCGATCATTTCGCTCGCTTCATCCGGGCGTCCAAAGCCCCGCCGCGCGACTTGAAGCTGGCATCGTCCGAGCAATCCCAAAAGGGGTCCAAGGTGTTTGACAAGATCGGCTGCGCCGAGTGCCACGTGCGGACGTTAACCACGGCACCGGCAGGTACGAGAATTAACGGAGGCACATATACCGTTCCCGAGGCACTTGGAGGGAAAACCTTCTTTCCATATTCTGATTTTCTGTTACACAACATCGGGACTGGTGACGGAATCGTTGTTCCAATGTTGGAGCATTACGGACGAAAGATGTATCAGATCAACTGGAGGAATTTTTCGGCGCAAAGTTTTCACAATGCACAAAACAAACTGCGTACGGCGCCGCTCTGGGGTATCCGTTTTCGCAACCGCCTCATGCACGATGGAGAATCAACCACCATGCGAGATGCGATTCTGAGGCATCGTGAGGACGCCCATGAATCAGCTCACCGTTTTGAGCGACTGTCTGCTGCTGATCAGCATGCCATTCTTGAATTCCTTAGCTCACTTTAGGCTGCCCCTGACCTCGTTCCCTACTGCGGCACGCGGATTTTCGCCACTTGGACGTGCCCCAAATTGCTGAGAAATGGAGCAAATCCGATGTTGGAAAGATAGAGGTTTCCGTCTGGCCAAAGGTCATTGCAGTTGGAAGGGATAGTCCATAGTGGGACGTAGGTAATCAAACGACGAAAGTTTGACTACGGTGACTAGCGACTCGGGCCCACTGCCCGTTGGAAACGGCGAACCTTGCACCGCCGCAAGTGCGCCGCTAGTACTATTTATTCGAAGAACCGAAACGCTGCTGGACCC
>Ga0207693_10000484_pt1 | contig 36109 bp, 31 predicted proteins | sample LARL81metaG_FD_184347 | JGI IMG/M metagenome (GOLD analysis project Ga0207693, IMG submission 184347) | Corn, switchgrass and miscanthus rhizosphere microbial communities from Kellogg Biological Station, Michigan, USA - LAR L8-1 metaG... | ecosystem: Host-associated > Plants > Roots >... | reverse complement strand
ATCTTCTCGTGGAGTGCTCGAAGCTCGCCTATGCCGATCGGGAAAAATTCTACGGTGATCCCAAGTTCACCGAGATCCCGATGACGACGCTGCTCTCGGATGCGTACAACGACGAGCGCCGCAAGCTCATCACCGACCAGGCTTCGCTCGAGTTTCGTCCGGGATCGGTCGAGGGCTTCGGGGCGGTGGTGCAGCTGCGCCGCGAGGAAGGCCGGCGGCGTGCCGCGGGTGCCGGCGAGCCGACCGTCGCCCGCACCGGCGAGATGCGGGGCGACACCGTGCATTTCGACATTATTGATCAGGCCGGCAACATGGTCTCCGCCACGCCGTCCGGGGGCTGGCTGCAATCCTCGCCGGTTATCCCCGAGCTCGGATTTTGCCTCGGCACCCGGGCGCAGATGTTCTGGCTGGAGGAAGGCCATCCCGCCGCACTGGCGCCGGGGAAGCGCCCACGCACCACGCTCTCGCCCACGCTCGCGCTGCGCGATGGGGCGCCCTATCTGGCGTGGGGCACGCCCGGCGGCGACCAGCAGGATCAATGGGCGACGCAGATGTTCCTGCGCCACGCCGATTGCGGAATGAACTTGCAGGAGGCCATTGATGCACCCGCTTGGCATTCCGAGCACTTCCCGATCTCGTTCTGGCCGCGCACTGCCCGCCCCGGTGCCCTCGTCGTCGAAGCCCGGCTTCCCAAGCCGACGGTGCAGGAGCTCGAGCGGCGAGGTCACCTCGTCGAGGTCGACGCCGACTGGTGTGAAGGCCGGCTCACCGCCGCCTCGCGTGAGGGCCGCAAGCGGCGTGCCGCGGCGAACCCACGCGGAATGCAGGGATATGCGGCAGGGAGGTGAGGGCCCATGCCGGGCCGGTGGCTCGCGCTGGCTCGCCAGCGTCGCTTTGCCCTCCGCGCGAGACGCGAGCCGACCATGATGTGCCGAGCGGCCGCGCCGCCGCATACGCGCATCGTACGCCGCATACGCGCATCGTCATGAGAGCTTGCGAGCGTAATGTGCCGTTGCGCCGACGCGTACTGATCGGCCTTGGTTCCGTTGTTTTGGCCATAACGATCGGCGCCAGCCGGGGTGTCGCGCAGGAATCCAGGCTGGCCCGCATCATTGTGCCGTTCGCCCCCGGGGCGGCTGTGGATGTGGTCGGGCGCATGCTTGCGGGTGCGCTTTCGGCCCAGTGGGGCAGGACGGTGATCGTAGAGAACCGTCCGGGCGGCCGCACCCTCATCGCCGCCGAGGCGGTGGCGCACAGCGAGCCTGATGGCGACACCCTGCTGTTGTGTCTCGATGATACCTTCACCATCGTTCCGCATCTTTCAAAACATGCGCCGCTCGATCCGAACAAAGAGCTGGTGCCGATCAATCTTGTGGGCACCATCACCATGGCCATGGTCGTCAATCCATCCTTGCCCGTGGATTCCCTTCCGGCGCTGATTGCTTACGCGCGCGCCAACCCGAGCGCCGTGAGCTACGGCTCCTCCGGTTCGGGAAGCTTGTCTCATCTCGCAATGGAGATGCTCAAGGCGCAGGCCAAGATCAACATGGTTCACGTGCCTTACAGGGGTCTTGCCCCGGCCACGACGGCCGTTATCGCGGGCGAGGTGCAGACCGCGATCCTCGGCTTCGGGTCCTCGCGCAGCATGATCGACTCGGGACGCCTTCGCCCTATCGCCATCGCCTCGCCGGAACGGGTGGCTGCACTGCCGAATGTCCCCACCACCGGCGAAGTCGGCTATGGCCGCGTCGATGCCACCTCTCGGCTGACGCTCGCGGGACCGGCGAGGATGTCCTCCGAAGTGGTCGAGCGGGTCAATGCGACGGTCTCAGGCGTGCTCAACAGCCCGGACATGCGCGCGCAGATCGCAGCGCGTGATATCGTTGTCGCCAACATGGGACCAAAGCCCTTTGCGCAGGAAATCGAAAAGCTCTCCCGCCTCAATGCCGAAGCCGTGCGGATTTCGGGCGCCACGGCGGAGTAAGTCTCGTGCGGGCAGCCCGCGTGCTCGCGCGCAAGCATGAACCCGGAAAGGGCCTCGATGCGATTACGCGGTCGCGTGGCGCTGGTGACCGGTTGCGGGCCGAATATCAACGCGGGCATCGCCTACGGTCTGGCCGACGAAGGCGCCAAGCTCGTCTGCGTGGACCGACTGGCAGACTATGTGGAGGCGTGCGCGCGCGCGCTTCGCAATCGCGGAGCGGAAGCAGTGGGCCTGACGTGTGACGTCACGCGGGAGGATGAGGTCCGCTCCGCGGTCGTCCAGGCCGAAGCAGCGCTCGGGCCGATCGACGTGCTCATCAATGGCGCGGCCCTGCAAATCCGCAAAGGCCTGCTCGATGTAGCGCCGGAGGAATTCCAGCGGCAACTGGAGGTGAGCCTTGGCGGTGCGCTGTTGTTCACCAAGCATGTAGCCCGTTTCATGATCGAGCACCGGCGCCGCGGCAGCATCATCAATATCGGGTCGACCGAGGGACAGCAGGGCAATATCGGCAACATCGGTTATGGGACGGCGAAGGCGGGTTTGCTGCACTTCACCCGCTGCGCCGCGATGGAGCTCGCCGAATTCGGCATTCGCGTGAACAGCCTGTCTCCCACCGGCACGGATCCGGCGGAAGGAATGGAGCGTGCTGCGGCCTGGGGCGTGACGTGGAAGCCGGGCCTGCAAGCGCCGGCGCGCCCGGATACGAGCTCAGGGGATCAAGGGGTGCCGCTCGGGCGACGCCCCGCTCCGAGCCACTACGCGCGGGCCGCGGTGTTTCTGGCCTCGGACGACGCCGAGATGATCACCGGCATTGATCTGCGCGTGGATGGCGGGGCGGTCAGCCGCTACTGGCGCTGGAATCCCGGGACGAAAATTCTTCCGGCGGATTGACTGTGCTCGAAGCGCAAGCGGTGGCTCATGATTGACCCCATGCGCACCGTTTGCATCCTGAGTTTATCGCATTGGTCAGGGACAACCTATGACGGTTCGACTTTACTCTTTCGGGAGCAGGTTCGTGTTGGCCTTGACGATCTTTGGGATAGCAGTTCACGCTGGCGCGGCCAACGATCACGCCTATCCCGACAAATCGATCCGGGTAATCGTCGGGTTTTCCGCCGGCGGCGCTGTCGATCTTGCACCGCGCATCATCGGCGAGAAGCTCACCGAAACCTGGAATCAGCCTGTCGTCACCGAAAACCGGCCGGGTGCGGGCGGCGGCATTGCCGCACAAATGGTGGCCAAGGCGGCACCGGACGGTTACACGCTGCTCTCAGTGTCGGCCGCGCATGTCATCCTGCCGGCGCTGTCGCCGACGGACCTCTATGATCTGAAGGATTTCACCGGCGTCACCACGACGATCAGCGTGCCCGCCGTGCTGGTCGTCAATCCGTCGCGTGGAGTGAAATCGGGCCGCGACCTCGTGGCGTTGGCAAAGGCGAAACCTGGCGAATTGACGTTTTCCTCCGGCGGCTTTGGCAGCGGCACCCATTTTGCTGCTGAACTGTTCAAGAGTCTGGCTGCGATCGATGTGAGGCACGTTCCGTATCGCGGCATTCCCGAAGCGACGACGGAGGTGGTCGCCAACCGCATCGACTTTACATTCTCGCCGCTCTCGAGCGCGCTTCCCCTGATTCACACGGGCCAACTGGTTGCGCTTGCGGTTGCGCCGGCAACCCGCGTAGCCGCCCTTCCCGATGTGCCGACGCTGGCCGAAGCCGGCGTTGCCGGCTATCGCTGGGACTCCTGGTTCGGATTGCTCGCACCGGCGCAGACGCCACTCGCCATCGTCAAGGTTTTGAATCGCGAGATCGTCCGGATCGTCCATCTGCCCGACGTGAAGAAGCGCTGGGAGAGTCTCGGCGCCGAGGCGATGCCCTTGACGCCGGAAGAATTCGACAAGTACCTTTTGGAGCAATCCGCCCTGGTCGCGAGGCTTGTCAAAGCTGCCAACATCCGGACCAAATAGGATTTGTTTTTAAGGACGCGCGGCCGATCCAACCGAACAGCGCGCTTGCGCGAATGAACAACGCTTTCACCGGAGCCAGAACCGATGCGGTTGAAGATTTTCCCGTGGCTGGGACAGGAATTTGTTTCGTTGTCATGGGAAAACAGCAGCGCCGGCACGGTCGAGGAAGAAACCCGCGCGATCTTCGAACTGTTCTCGAAGCAATTAAAACAGCTCGGTCTGTCGCTCGATCACACCGTGCGGACACGGATGTTCACGCTCGATATGGAGACCTGGTCAGCGGCCAACCAGGAGCGCAGGCGCATTCTTTCCGGGAAAGCGCGTTCGGTGAGCTCAAGCCACATCTGGCCGCCCCGCCTCGGTCCGAAGGCGCGGGTGACGGTGGATCTGTTGGCAATGTTTCCGCCGGCATCAGGCGAAGGCAAGGTGCTGAAAGAATACGATCCCGAAACCATCGTGCTGCGCAGAATGAACTGGGGCGAACTGCTTTTTCTTTCCGGCGTCACCGACATGACGCACGTGATGTTTGACGAGCAGTTTCCGGTGATCATCAAGCGTTTGACTGACACGCTCACGGACGGCGGCGGCTCGTGGGACAAGGTGATGCGGGCGTCGTTCTTTCTGCATCACGAGGAAAAGCTCGCCTGTCTGCGCGACTGTTTTGCGAAAGCCGTCACAGCAAAGATTCCAAGCCTCGAATACACGTTCGTCGGCACCCGCCAGGGCAAACGCCTGGAGATCGAGCTGACGGCAAGGCTTGCTTAGCCGACATTATTAGTCCCACCCGCGCCCCAAACGCCATCTGCGGGGCTTGTGAGATTTTGCGTCCTGAGCCATGACGGATTGTATTGGTCGTGGAGGGAAGGGCGCGTGGTTGATGTCGAGGTGTTGCGCGTGCGTTGGTCTGTTTTTGACCGATACTGTTGAAAAAGTCCCAAAGTGCCCGACGTTGCAATTCATTACGTCAACCAAAGCGGTGGATTCGCCTTGGAAAAGGCTTCGCGGCGTGGAGCTGGCCCTTCCCGAACAACCGTCGATATTTTTATTGGATCTTGATGCCCAGGGTCCTGATCAGCGCGCCGTATTTCTCGTTTTCGCTTTTGATTTGGGCGGCGAATGCCTCAGGCGTTGACCGATAGGACTTTCCCGACAGCGTCGCGCGAAGTTTGGCGTCGAACGCCTTCTCGGCAATCAGCTCGTTTGTTGCGGCGCGCAGCCGGTCGATGACGGGCTGCGGCGTTCCGACCGGCGCGAACAAGCCTTGCCACGACGACAGCTCGTACGATGGATAGAACTCCGAGACGCACGACACGCCCGGCAATTCATCGATCGGCTCGCGGCTCGCAACTGCGAGCGGACGCAACTGGCCACTCTGTATCATCGGATAGACGCCGCCGCCGCCGAGGGTGAGGCTGGCGTCGCCGCTCACTACGGCCATGCCAGCTTGCGCGCCGCCGCGATAGGGCACCTGGTTGAGCTCGAACTGCGCTATCTGCTTGAGCATCTCCACGCCGAGGTGCGACTGCGTGCCGTTGCCGAACGACGCGTAGAACAGTGACGGGTTCGAATGCTTCGCCAGTGCGATGAAGTCGGGCAGAGTCTTCACCGGCAGCGCGTTGCTAACCACTAGCGCGTAATAATTGCTGACCAGCGAGGCGACCGGGGTGAAGTCCTTGAGCGGATCAAACGGCATGCTCGCGTAAAGGTGCGGATTGATCACGAACAGGCTGTCGGGCCCGAGCAGAAGCGTGTAGCCGTCTGCCGGAGACTCCGCGACAAGTTGGCCGACGAGATTGCCGCCCGAGCCCGGTTTGTTCTCAACCACGACGGGTTCACCCAGCTTGTTTTCAAGGCCGTGCGCGAGCAAACGGGCCGTGACGTCGGCAGCGCCTCCCGGCGGCAGACCGAGAAGAAGACGAATTGAACGGGTCGGATAGGCCTGGGCGGATGCCGCCACGGGGCCACAGGCGAGCGCCACGACGATGATTAGAGACTGTGCGAATATGCGGGTAAGATTCATTGTTCAAGAACTCCCCCGCAGTGTTCCATCACGCTCCGCGCCTGTAAAGCCAAGGTTACATGGTTGTGCTGCGACCAAGCGCGGTATAGCCCCGCTTGCTGGGCTGCTTGTCCAATTTTTCACGGTCTCGCTCGGCTTCCAGAACCCTGAGAGCTAGAGTAAACGGCATCGAGGTTCTCGGCGGGCGGGTATGACTGCCATGCCCCCGTATGGCCGCCGCACGAGGGCGAACCTGCCAGTTTGCGCAAGAACCTCCTGCTTTTCACCTGATGCGGTAAGGTCCTTGCAACAATGAGGGAAGAACGACATGGCCAATCAACGCCAGATGCATCTCGCGTTATTCTGGCTCGGCACGGGAAACCATTCGGCCGGGTGGCGCATGCCAAATGCGAATTTCAGCAACAGCGAATGGTCGTTTGTCGAGACTGGTGCACAGATGGCCGAACGAGGCAAGTTCGACCTGTTCTTCGTTGGCGATGCAGTCACCATGCAGCTCGATTTACACCCATCATTCATCACGCGATTTGAACCTACGACTTTGCTCGCGGGTTTGGCACGTGTCACCAGCAAAATCGGCCTCGGCGCGACCGTTTCGACCAGTTTCAGCGAGCCGTATAACGTAGCGCGAACGTTCTCCTCAATTGATCACATGAGCAACGGGCGAGCCGCTTGGAATGTGGTCACCAGTACGATGGATGCGTCCGCTCTAAACTTTGGCCAGGATCGACTTAAAGACCATGATCTTCGGTATGAAATTGCCGGAGAGTTCGTCGATGTCGTGCGCGGGTTGTGGGACAGCTGGGACGACGGCGCACTTGTCGCAGACAGGAAACGGGGCATTTTTGTTGATCCGAACAAAGTGCGAGACCTCAATCATAAAGGCCGGTTTTTCTCGGTGAAGGGGGCTCTTAATATTGAACGATGTCCGCAGGGGCATCCGATCATAATACAGGCGGGAGGCTCGGAACCTGGTCAGGAGCTTTCCGCACGCGTTGCAGATTTGGTCTTTTCACCGATCAATGGCGACCTTGCATCGGCAAAGGCCAAATATGAAAGCCTTAAAGCCCGGTTGCCAAAATATGGGCGTGAGGTGAAAGATCTGGCGATTCTTCCGGGCATCATGCCAGTCGTCGGAGACAGTGCCGATCAAGCGCGTGAAGAACTCGGGCAACTGCAACAGTGGCTTAAAGCGAGCGACGCAACTGTACGCTCAATCCTCACAAAGCGGCTTGGACGCGACGTTTCAAGCTATGACTTGGATGGTCCGATCCCAGAACTGCCCCAGACCAATCTTGGGCAAAGCTTCGCGCAGACCTTGTTGGATCGTGCGCGTCGTGAACACATGACATTTCGAGACCTCTATAATGTTGCAGCAGCGGCACGAGGGCACTGGGCCATATGTGGCACCGCGACACAAGTTGCGGATATCCTGGAAGAATGGTTTGTCGCTGAGGCTGCAGATGGATTTATGATCCTGCCGGCACATTTCCCACGTTCCCTCGACATCTTTATTGAACGTGTCGTGCCGGAATTGCAGCGACGTGGGTTGTTCAGGCATGATTATTCTGGAACCACTCTCCGTGACCATCTAGGTCTGAGTCGCCCGTCTCCAAGAACCGTGCAGCCTCTTTCCCAGGCAATGCTTAGCTGATCAGTCTGCGCACCAGCGCCTTTGCAGCTGCGGGCAACGCATCAGCCCCGAACTCGCCGCCGGTCATGCGCGTGCAATCGCTGCCTAGCCTCGGCGGCCAATAGACGGCCCGGTTACCTTCGCGACGATTCGTCGTGACGCATAAATTCGATCGCTATTGGAGGCATAGCAGGACCTGAACGCGCGTTTAGTCCAGACCAACTCGGTCGAAAATGACCCTCAGCACTCATAAGCCGGGCGGAAATCCCGCATCGCAGCAGGCTTTTGCCGTATCGAGGTGTGCTATCCTTCGGTCGCAAGCACTCGAGGCATTGCGCAGTGAACGACATTCTGGTCGCCCGGGTGACCGGCAAAATGCCGGAGCCATTCTGGGACGGGTGGAGCCGCTTGCAGATGGACGCGTAAGCCTGATCTACGGAATCGGCTAGGCACCAGCTCATGGTCACATATGTGGCGTTGCTTCGTGCAGTGAATGTCGCGGGAACCGGCAAACTCCCCATGTCCGACCTCAAGGCCATGTGCACGGACGCCGGCTTCCTTCAAGTTCGGACCTACATCGCCAGTGGCAACGTTGTTTTTCAAAGCAAGGCATCGCCGACGAAAGTGAAGGCGGACCTTGAGGCGCGCTTGCTTGCCTATGTTGGAAAGCCAGTCGAGGTTATCGTACGCACGGCGGCTCAAATGGCTGCCGTCTTGAAAGCGAATCCGTTTCCCAAAGCCGCACCCAACCGTACTGTTGCAATCTTCCTTGACGAACCGCCGCCACCTGATGCTCTGGAGCATGCAGTCGGTGTGAAGGACGAGGCGATGCGCCTTGGAACACGCGAGATCTTCGTCCATTACGCAAGCGGCATCGGGAAATCCAAACTCAAAATCCCAATCGCCCGGAGGGGCTCGGCGCGCAACATGAGCACCATCGCGAAACTCGCTGACGTGGCGAAAAACCTTCGATAGCGCAAAACCTGCAAGGAAGCGGTCCGCTGATCACCGCTCCCACGGAACTCAGTCCAGTCAGAGACGTGCTTTGCTGCAGTGCGTGCGTCCGCAATTGGCACTTCGCTACAGGCACCATAGCCATTAAATTTATGGCCGGTATTGGGGGTGTTGCGGACATGGATGGACATGCGGCCTCGGCCGTCCACGTCGAGAATGACGCGGGGCGGTCATTCGGATGATACTGGCCAAAATTGAGCACTCCTGCGTCGATGGAATCGATCGGAGCCTGCCGAAGGCTCGCGGGCTTCGTTCGTCCATGTCATAATGTGCGGGCAACGCCCGACGCATCATGCTAACCAATTTCAGCGCCGCCCAGTTGCGCGATCCGCAGATCGCGGAAGCCAACGCAATCCTGCAGACCTGCGTGCATTACGGCTTCTGCACGAACACCTGCCCGACCTATGTGCTCACGCGCGACGAGAATGAATCGCCGCGCGGGCGCATCGACCTCATCCGCGCGATGCTCGAGAAAGGCGGGCCGCCCGAGCTGGACACTGTTCGCCATCTCGACAACTGCCTCTCATGCCTATCCTGCATGACGACCTGCGCGGTGAAGGTGGACTATGTCCATCTGATCGACCGCGCGCGTGCGCATATCGAGGGCAATTTCCGCCGCCCGCCGGCCGAGCGCGTGGTGCGCGCGCTGCTCGCGCGCGTGCTGCCGCATCCGCGCGTCTTCGGCGCGGCAATGGCGCTTGGGTGCGTGGCGCGCCCATTGCGGCCAGTGCTGCCGCGGCGATTGCGAACGATGCTGGACATGATTCCTCCGCGTGTCGCACCTGATGTCCTTGCTCCGCAGGTGTTCAGGGCGGAAGGCGCGGTGCGAAAGCGTGTGGCCCTGCTCGCCGGCTGCGCGCAGCAGGCGCTTAACGGCGATATCAACGCCGCGACGATCCGGCTGCTGCAGCGGCACGGCTGCGAGGTGGTGATAGCGGCCGGATCAGGCTGCTGCGGCTCGCTCAATCTGCATATGGGGCGCGAGGAGGAGGCGCGCGTCTTCGCGCGGCAAAATATTCGCGCCTGGGAAAAGCTTCACGAAGACGGGCTGGACGCCCTGGTCATCAATGCCTCGGGATGCGGCACAACGGTGAAGGATTACGGTCATCTGTTCGCGCGCGAGCGCGGCATGGCGCGGCCAGCCGCCGAGATTGCGGCGCTTGCGCGCGATGTCAGCGAATTCCTTTGGGCCATCGGGCTCTGCGAGCCCTCCGCTGGCGTGCCGGCCTACCGCGTCGCCTATCATGACCCCTGCTCGATGCAGCACGTCCAGAACGTCATCGAAGAGCCGCGCGCGCTACTGCGCGCTGCCGGTTTCGAGGTGGTCGACGTGCCGGAGCGGCATTTCTGCTGCGGCTCGGCCGGCACCTACAATCTACTGCAGCCAGAGATGGCGAAGGCGTTGGGCGAGCGAAAAGCCGCCCACATCCGCTCGACCGATCCAGATATCGTGGCGACCGGCAATATCGGCTGCATGACTCAACTCAGCCACTATCTCGGGCGTCCGATCGTGCATACGGTCGAGCTGCTCGACTGGGCGACCGGTGGACCGAAGCCCCCCGTCCTGCAAGGCGTCACGCTGCGCGCGCCGGCACCCGCCGCGCCGGCCAAGACCGAAGCAGACGCAAGCACTGGAATCTGGTGAGGACCAAGCTCGCGAGGACAATCATGACCGCCGCGTTCGAAACGTTCTTCAGCGAAATCGCCGCCGCGATCGGCGCCGACGCCATCAACCGCAGCGAGGAGACGCTGCGCCGCTACGCCGAGAACACCATGCCCGGCGGCGACCGGCGGCCTGCCGGCGTGGTTTACCCGGCCTCGACCGCCGACGTGCAGAAGATCGTCCGCAGCGCCAACGCGCATGGCGTGCCGCTCTATCCGATCAGCACCGGTAACAATATCGGGCTCGGCAGCCGTTCCGCTTCGAGCGCGGGACAGGTCGTAGTCGATCTCGGCTACCGAATGAACCGCATCCTCGAGGTCGACGAGCGGCTCGGCTTCGCCGTGGTCGAGCCCGGCGTGAGCTACCAGGCGATGTATGACGAGCTGGTGCGGCGGGGCAACAAGCTGATGCTTGACGTGACCTCCGGGCCGCCGCAAGGCGGCATGCTCGGCAACGCGCTCGACAAGGGCGCCGGCTACACGCCCTACTTCGATCATTTCGGCTTTTCCTGCGGCATGGAGGTCGTGCTTGGCAATGGCGAGGTGATGCGTACCGGCGACGGATCGCTCAACCACGACCGCCTGGTGAACTGGCACACATCGAAATACAGCTTCGGCCCGATCCTTGACGGCCTGTTCACGCAATCGAATTTCGGCATCGTCACGCGCATGGGCGTATGGCTTCTGCCGCGGCCGCCGGTGGTGCAGTCGTTCCATTTCGTCTTTTCCGACGACGACGATCTCGAGGAGATCATCGAGCTCGCCCGTCCGATGAAGATGTCGAATTTCGTCCCATCGCTGTTCCGCGTCGCTAACGATCTCTACCTGTGCGGCTCGGAGGGCGAGAGCCCGGAATACCGCGTGAGCAATGGCAAGAAGTCGATCTCCGATGCAGGACGCCGCGCGTTGCAACAGAAGCACGGCCTGGGCGCCTGGACGCTGTCGGGAGCGTTCTACGGACCAAGCGTCGCCGCCATCGAGCCGCAAATCGCGCGCGTGCGCGATCATTTCATGAAGTCGGGCAAGGCGCGCTACATCGCGCACGAGGATGCGACGAAGATTCCGCCGCTGCAGGTCGCGATCAATGCCTTCTCCGGCATTCCCAGCCTCGGCGAACTCGGCCTGCTCAAATGGCGGCCGGGCGGCGGCAACATCTGGTTCCTGCCGGGCACGCCGATGGACGGAAAGATCGCCAACGAATTCCAGAGACTGTGCCGCAAGATCTACGAGGACCACGGCCTCGACTACATGGTGATGAATGTCTGCGGGCCGCGCTTTGCGCGCGGCTTGCATGTCATCACGTTTAATCGCGAGGATCCTGACGAGCGAGCGCGGGCGGATGCCTGCTATCGCAGGATGTCGGAGGAGGTCGCCAAACGCGGCGTGTTCGTCGGGCGCGCGCCGCTCGATTATCACGACATGCACTTCGCGCAGACCATGCCGGGCTTCCAGCAGGCCTGCACGGCGATCAAAAAGGCGCTCGACCCGAAAGGCGTGATCGCTCCCGGCCGCTACGGCATCAACTGAAGCGCACCCTACACGATCATCGGCGACGGCGGTTGATATCTGAAATTGGCCATGGCTGCTGAGAGCCTTCCCGCCGGATCCAATTGGTTTCATGGAATCGATCGACAAAGCACCGCACGCGTCGCGGCTCCATCGTCGCCATCCGGATCTCAAGACCCTGCGCCCCCCGCTGCGGCGCCTGTCACGGCCGATAAACGGCGATCACCTTGTTCGAATTCATGATGTTGGTCTCGACGAACGCGGCGTAATCCGGCCTGCGTCCGAGCTCGGCCATGGCGCCGATCAGGCAGAACCAGTTCAACAGCTCATGCTGGCCGCTGTCCTCGATCTGGGCGAGCGTGGTGGAGCGCCAGGTCCCATGGTCGCCGGCCTTGAGCGCCTCGAACAGCGTCCGATCGGCGGCTGTATCCGGGTACAGGAACGAATGCTTGCGCGTCATGAAGGCATGCGACCAGCTCGATGAAGCGAGCAGCGCCACCCGCCATGGGCTTCTCGCCAGCGCCCGCGCGCAGGCGGCGCCGAGGTCGAAGCAGCGCGCGGGCGACGGCGACGGCGGGTCGAACTCCGCTTCCGGAATGGGATTGGCGAGGCTTTCCATGTAGCCGCGCGCTGCGATGACCCGCCGTCCATAACAGTTGATCGCGAAGGGCACGACCGGGATGTCGAAGCCGCGCCGGTCCCAATCCAGAAACAGCACGGAATTGGTGAAGGCGTGACCGAGCGGGACGTGCAGCGGACGATATGCGTATGCCAGGTCGAAATTCTGCTCGATCAGCGCGCTCGCGAGATACTTCGCGGCTTGCTTATGCCCGCGGATGTGGAACGCGGTATCCGCGGTCTCGCCCCAGCGGTTCGGCGGCGCGCCCGCCTTCGACCACGGCTTGACGTCCACGGCATCGTAGGCGAGCACGCAGAAGCTCGGGACGATGTCATCCTGGAAGTTTTCGTGCTGGTCGTCGCCCCAGATCAGAACGAAATCCGGTTTGAATTCATCGAGGGCCGCGCGCACCTTCCTGATCTCCGCGACCACCTCTTCGCTGTGCCGGCGAGCAAAGGAGGCGCCTTCGTCATCGCCCCATTCGCGCCGCATGATCTCGGGCCAGCCGGCCGGCGTTCGATAGCTCTCCGGCAATCCGGGGTCCCGCAGCAGGCGCTGCAGCGAGACCGGTCTTGGTACGCGGCCGGTGAGAGCCGGATAGTGGGTGATGCCGAGGCCGAGAATTTCGCTCATGACGGCACTGTGTCCATCTCAACCGGGGAATGGGGGACCGGCGCTCGTCACAGAATGATGCTGACCGCGCCGTGATCGCTCAGGCGCTCGAGCTCCAGCTCCGCGCGGCGATGGCGGATGCGAAACCCGCTGTTGTCGTCGCGCACGAGCGTGTAACGATAAAGCCCGACATAGGGAGCGATCGCCTCGGCCCGCGACCGATACACCACGAACGACGCCTCGACGGCGATCTCGTGCGCCTCGACGCGCGTGAGGCGGATGTTGGTGATCAGGCGCCGCGTGCGCGACGATGGATACTCCCGGTGTGCGTAACGGCTCTTCAGGCGAGCGACCCGTCCGCGCAAGCGCCTGGCGTCGTCGTCGATGAGCATCAGGTCGCGCCTCGGATCTCCGTTCGGCAGGTCGGTGGCAGGCACGACGTAGCGGGCGTCCTCGGTGAAGAGCGCCAACCACTCATCCAGTCGCCAATTGTCGAGATGTGCCGCCTCCTCGAACAGGAAATGCTCCACCGCGAGGCGCAGGAGGAGGTTTTCCTGCGTCGCCGGGGGCCCCTGAACGTCGGGGGTCGCGCTCGTCGCGCGGCTGTCTTCCGCACCTGTTTTAGCGGCGGGACGCATCAGCTCGCCCTCTGCGCCGGCGCGGGTGGTCGCGCAACCGGCAGATCGGTGACCCGCTCGGCGCCCGCGCGTCCCTGGATCATCGCATGCCACTGTCGCCAGAAGCCGCGCGCGGTCAACTCGTCGTCCGAGCGCGCCTCGCGCCGCATGCCGCGCGACACGTCGGACCACGCGAGCTCGTGAGCGCGGAATCCGATCTGGCAGGATTCCAGCGCCTCGATATCGTCGGGTGTGCCGAAGCCGCCGGGTCCTTGGAACGTCAAGCTGCCTTCCAGCCGATACCTGGCGAGGCTCTCGCTCTCGCGCCGCGGCACCAGCTCCCACTGGCTGACCTCCATCATGTCGGGGGCGAGCGGCCACCATTGACGCAGCTTGAAGCCGGACTGGGTGTCGTGGAACGCGAGGTTCGGGAAGACAATCAGGAAGCGCGAGTGATCGGCCATGCTGTGACCGCGCGCTTCGCCATAGCGCTCGGCGAGCTCGTCGCGCAGCTTGATGGTTGCGGCGATCGCCTCCCGGCTCCAGAGCGGGCTTGGGTTTGCGATGGTGCGGCCTTCGGCCCGCGTGAGCATCGCCACGTGTCCATGCCTGAACACCAAGCCGCGCGAATCGTCGATGTTGTTGATCCTGGGGCGGTCGAGGCCAGCCTGTCTGCGCAAGTTGGCGTTATAGTCGGCAAAAGTCTTGTGCGTGGTGTGGAAATGGTAATTGTCGGCGCTGTTCTCGAGGAGCAGCTTCCAGTTGGCACGGATATTGTACTTGGCGGTTCCCTTGATGATCTCCCATCCGCCAAGGATCTCCACCGAATCCATGGTCAGGTCGATCAGCTCGCGCGCCTCGCCGAGGAAGTCCGCAAGCGAGGATGCGTTCGATCCGAAATTGACGAAATACATTCCGCGATAGCTGTCGACGTGCGGCGGTTCGATCAAAGCGCGCCCGGTTTTACCGAAGTCCTCGACATATCCCGATGGATCGGGCACGCCGACGAGCCTGCCGCAATCGTCATACGACCAACCATGATAGAAGCACACGAACGAGCCGGCATTGCCGCTGTCCTGGCGGCACACCAGCGCGCCGCGATGCAGGCATGAATTGATGAAGATGCGCACCTTGCCGTCGCGGCCGTGGATCATGAACAGCGGCCGGCCGGCAACCATGCGGCGGCAGAAGTCGCCTGGTCGCGGGACTTCGGATGCGTGACCGACATAGAGCCAGGAGCGGTTGAAAATGCGTTCCTGCTCGAGCGTGAAGATCTCCGATGATGTCATGACCGAACGATGCACACGGAAGCTGCCCCCTTCCACATCCTCGATCACGAGCTCAGATAAATCCATCCGACAACCGTTCGCGGTGAAGGAGAGAGCATATCGCGGCGCCGGGGCGCCAACAAATGCAAAGCTTCTACCCATTGATAATCAGGGTTATCATTGGGCGGAAGCTTTATATTTGCCGGCAACGAGCCTCCGGCCGATACTGGCCCCGCAAGCGCGGTTTCGCGGACAGGCACGTCGATCTTGCGCAAGATCCGGGGCGTCACGATTTCGGCGTTGCGCAAATACGGGTGGAGGATGGCGAATGCCGCAGAAATATCGAAAGAGCGAGGCGAAGGATTGGGCGCGGCAGAACTGGCACGGGCTCTGCAATGTCATCATCCCGAGCTACAGCTCCGATCTGAAACGCCTGAACGAGGCGGGCATTCGCCACGACGTGCGACGCAACATCGAACTCGGCTTCTGGGGCGCGCTCCTGGTGTCGGAGGCCGCGACCACCGACGAGGAATACATCGAGTTCATGGAGATCGCCGTCGATGAGGCCAAGGGCAAGCACAATTTCCTCTTCCACGGCTGCTTCGATACCGTCGAGGATGTCGTGCGGCTGGCGCAGGAGGCGGAAAGAGTAGGCCTTGACGGGGTGCTGCTCGGCCACCCGCCGTCGTTCTATCCGCAGAGCGAGAAGGAGCTCTACGACTACACGGACTACGTCTGCGGCCGCACCAATCTCGCCGTAGTGGGCTTTGCCCAGCCGCACTGGAACCTTCAACGGCTGCATCCGAGCGGCTACCCGCCGAAGGTGATGGTCGAGGCCGCAAAGCTGGAAAACCTGGTGGCCTGCAAGTTCGAGGTGGGCGGGATCACCGGCCACTACGACTTCTGGCTTCAAATCAGGAATCTGAACGTCCTCTACTCGGACCCGATGGAGGCCAATTTCCCGGTCTCGGTGGAGCTGTTCGGGCAGCAATGGTCCGGCACCAGCGGGTACGAGATTTTTGGGGGCGAGTCACCGCGGCTGTTCAAGCTCTTGCGCGCGGGCAAGCACGACGAGGCGATGCAGCTCTACTGGCGCATTGATCCGGTCCGGCAAATGCGCGCGCTGCTTTCCGCCTACATGCAGGGCGCGCACTTCATCAATCGTTCGCTCTGGAAATACTGGGCCTGGCTTCACGGGTACAACGGCGGGCCGATGCGCCAGCCGGTGAACAAGGTCAGCGACGCTCAGATGCGGCAATCGCGCGAAGCGATGCTGCGCGCGGGTTTCAAGCTCGAGGACGAGCGGTTTGCCGATTTCTTCGTCGGTCGGCATCCGAACTGATCATGGTCCTGGTCCTGCGCCATGACGACGTGCGGGCGTGCGTCACCATGCGCGATGCGCTCGAAGCCATGGAGCTCGGCTTCCGGGAGGAGGGCGAGGGCGGCGTGCAGCAGCCGCAGCGCACCAACATCCCCATCGACCAGCCCCGAGGCTTTCTGCGGCTCGGGCCCTGCGTGATGGGAAAGTCGCGCTGGATGGGATTCAAGGCGATGAACCTCGCCGAAGGCTCGGGCGTGCGCTACCAGTTGCATCTCTATTCCATGGACGACGGGGCGCTGCATGCCATCATGGACGCGCAACTCCTGACGACGCTTCGCACCGGCGCGACCAGCGGCGTGGCGACCCGGCGGCTGGCCCGCAAGGGGCCGGGCATCGTGGCGGTCATCGGCTCGGGGCGCGAGGCGTTCATGCAGCTCGAAGCGATGCGCATGGTGGGCGCGGTCGGATCGGCGAGAGTCTACAGCCCTACATCGGCCAACCGCGGGAGCTTTGCAGCCTATTTCCGCGACACGCTGGGGATGGATATCGTCAGCGCGGACAGCGTCGAAGCGGCGGTCGACGGCGCGGATGTCGTGGTGGCGGCGGTTACCTCGTCGCAACCCGTGCTGATGGGCCGCTGCCTGCGGCCCGGAATGCACATCAATTCGGTCGGCACCGCGCGGCCGACGCTGCGGGAAATCGATGAGGAAGTGCTTCGGCGCAGCGACATCATCGCCGTCGATACCCGCCAGGGAGTGTTCAGCGAAGCAGGCGACTGCGTCGTTGCCAAGAGTTGGTTGCAGCCGGAGCAAGCCTGCACGCTCGCCGACTTGGTCTGCGGCCGCGTACCCGGCCGCAGCTCCGATGATCAGATCACGTTGTTCAAATCGGTCGGCACTGCGGTGCAGGACATCGCACTCGCGGTGAAGATCTACGAGAGCGCCTTGGCGATGGGCCTCGGAGAAAAATTGGCCGGATTTCCGATCACCGCCGACAAGTCGCCGCCGCGCATTCGACATTAGCGCAGCCGGGGGGAGCATGGGGAGGGTTTTATAACCGCTGAGGCCGGTTCGGGTCACTGCGACCAGATCGGCAAAATGCTGTGAGTTCTATGCGCCCGCTGCCCACACGTGCTTTTCAGCGAGCCGACCATAGTCGGCGAGGCGCTGGCGACGGGGATTGCGGCAGCTCGTATTTCCCGAGAGCCTCGATTCCACGTCATGAGAGCCTATGACAGCAGCAACATTATTGTTGGCGCGCTTTGCACGAAGCTGCCGCGGCACTGCGGCGCTCGCGCCTGCGACACGAACGTCGGCCGCCGCCCTCCTGGCCCTCAGGCCCGAGCGGCGACGGTCGAGCATCAGCTAATTCGACTTCAGGCTTGCTGGGTCGGCGCGCCGCGATTGCGCCGCTCGGTCATGAACTGGTCGAACTCTTCCTTGTCCTTGGCCATCCGCAGCCGACGCAGGAACTCGCGGAATTCGCGCTGCTCTTCTTCCAGCCGCTCCAGCGTCTCGGTGCGGTATTCATCGAAAGCACGATTACCGCTCGACGGCCTCGTCCAATCGCCCTGCCCGAACCGTTCGACCTTAGCGCGCACGCGCTCCATCTTGTCCTGCCAGCCCTCGTAGCTATTCCCGCCCCAGCATCCGATCTTTTTGTTCCAGAGAGTGAATGCGAGGATCGCGAGCCCTACTGGCCACCAGAAAATGAACCCGAGGATCGTCAGCACGATCCATCCCGGATGCAAAGACCAGACGGCTGGTCGGTAGCCGCGATAGTCCAGTTCTTCGCCTCTTGCAGCCGCATAGTTCATGGAGAGGTCTCCGCGTGAATGTTAATTACATTTACATCAGTAATGCCGATCGAACTCCGTGTCAAGGCCGGCCGGCGAACTGCCGGCGAAAATTCTCCTGCGGCCAGGGCCGTTCGGCTAGGGCCATCACGGCGGCGGTTCCGGCAAACCAAGGCCGCGCAGGTAGACCAGAACTCCTGCCTCGAGCAGTTCCTCCGGCGACATCGGCAGCGTCCGCCGGCCAACATCTCCCCTGCCAAATAGGGAAGCGATCCCGTGCGACAAGGCCCAGATGTGCAGCGCCATCATCAGTGCGGGCGGCCGCCGCTCCGGCGGCATCTGCGCGATCAACATCTCCGCGGCAGCGCGCAGAACAGCGAAGGCCTGGTCGCTGGACTCCCGCAAATCGGCATTGGCATCGAGCGGAACGCCCGCCTCGAACATCGCGGAATAATATGCCGGCTCGGAGCGCGCGAATTGCAGATAGGCCCGGCCGATCCGCTCGAAGGCGGTGGCCGAATCTGGACGGCCCTCGTCCCATGCGCGCGCAAGCACTTCCCCGAACTGATCGAAACCGCGGCGTGCAACGTCGATGAGGAGATCGTCGCGATCGCGAAAATGCCGATAGGGCGCTGCTGGGCTTACCCCGGCCCAGCGGGCCGCCTCCGCAAAGGTGAAACCCGCCGGTCCCTTTTGGGCGATCAGCTCGAGCGCCGCGCGGATCAGCGCCTCCTTGAGGTTCCCATGGTGATACCCGCGCGGGCGACTCCGATTATCCCTCGACCACCTCATGTGAATGGCCTTTACATCCATGCCATGCTCGCGTCGAGCCCCCGTCTTTCCACGAGCTGGGACGTGTCGCGGGCTTTTCGCAGGAAGCGGCAGAGGACGGGCGGCGTGCGGAGGATGATCGAAGCGAGCCCGCGGGCGACAAGCGAGAAGGCAAAGCCGTAGCAGAATTTCAGCTGGTCGTGTTAATTCCCGGCTTCGGCACCCGATTTCCAGCACGAGGAGCAATGAATGAACAGCAGGCCTGCTTTGATGGCATTACTTGGAGTGATCACGTTGAGCACTCCGCTTCGCGCCGAGGGCACTATGAACGTCCAGATCACGGGAGCCGAAGTTCAGAACTACTGCTATTTTGATGGCGCACCCTATTCTCCCGGTGCGAGCATTTGTGATCCGCTCTATGCCGGTCGGGTTTTGACCTGCCAACCCAAGAACAACAAATTACCTGTGCCCCCAGGCGCGGCAGCCAACGCGGCAACGCTCACTTCTCCGGTCGCGGGTTGGTGGGGAACCGATGACCCGAAGTGCACCCGAAAATAGGTTTGCTTCAAACCCCGACGCATATGCCCATGCGTTGACTTATGTTAATGACGCGATGTTCCCGAGGCGTACTAATTGACAGTGCAACGCGTCGACGCAAACACCGCGTCGTAGAGCGATGTTTTGCCGGAGGGGAGAGAGCGTCTATGCCGCGGTATTTTTTCCATACCGAGGGAAAATACATAAACATCGATGAAGAGGGCACCGAGCTTCCTGATCTAAACGCAGTGCGCGCAGAGGCGATACGAACGGCTGGCGAGATGCTGCGCGACGCTGGGCTTCGTTCGTGCACGGATGATCCGCGCAACAGTAAACCGTGGCGCTTGTGGATCACGGACGGGCCTGGTGGTGCCGGCAAGACGCGTCTGAGCATTCACGTCCTGGTGCAGGATGGTCCTCCCGAGGAGCTGCAACTTCAGCGTCTTGCCTGAGAAGACGTTGTCAAGCAGTGGTTCCGGAGCCACAGCGTTGGTTCGCACCTACGCTGCCCCGCCCCCCCTCGAGGAACCGGCGCGTCTGCAGGGCGCCGGGCGTGTGCTCAGAGGCTCCAACGAAAACCGCAGTTCTTGCACGCGGACGGCGGCTGGTCTGATAGCAGCCGCGCTCGGAAATCGCGATAGGCCGGACCAGTCCAGATCTCCTGCAGCGTCTGCTGGGTGGCGTCGCCCAGGGTGTAGTTTTCATAGCCCCGCTGCGAGAATGGAGCGATGCAGCATGGGAGCGCCCTGCCGTTCGCCGTGAAATACATCACAGTCCAGGGCCGCCGACACATCGACCACGGCGAGCCGCTGTCGCTGCGTTTGAGGCTTATGCCCGGCTCGGATGCCGCGCCGGATGCGCTGAAGGTCACGCCCAGTGATCGCGCCAGCTCAGCCGCGCGTTCGAGATGCGCGGATTGCTCGCTCGTGAGCTGCTCGTAGAGAGCCTGGTCGGGAGTCGCATGGCCAATCGCGTCCTCCTCGAAGAACACCAGCCGTTGCAGATATATCTCCTTCACGCCGGTTTCGGCAGCGACGCGGACGAAGTCGGGCAGCTCCGCGATGGTCTCACGGAGCCCCGTCAGCCATGCCGAGACGCGCGGCTTATCGTGCCCCTCCCGCTCCTGCAGGTCGCGGAAGGCACGCACATTCTTCAGGATGCGATTGAAGAAGTCCTTGCCCCGGATCGCACGATAGGACTTGGCATTGGATGCATCAAAGGAAACGCGCAGCTCGTCGAGACCCGCTTCGATCAGCGCGCGGCCGTTACGCACGTTGAGCACGGTACCGTTAGTGTTGAACAGTACGTAAGTGCCACGGTCTTTGAGATGCCGCACCATCCGCGGCAGCTCCTTGACCAGCATGGGCTCTCCCACCCCGTGCAACACTGCGCGCGCAAGGTTTGGAATCTGCTCGACGATGGAGACGAACAGCTTCCAGCTCATGTCTGCCGGAGGCTCGAGCTCCGCATAGGTCCGCGGGCAAGTCGTGCAGAGCAGATTGCAGCGGTTGGTGGTCTCCAGATAAAGGCACACCGGCGCGTGCTCGGGCGCCTCGTCGCGACTATGCACGCTTTCGAAATAACGCCGCGGATCAATGCGGGGTTTTGTCGAGGCCACCGTCGTCACATTGCGACTCCTTCCAGAGCCGGCACGCGAAGCCAGTCTGCCAAACGGGGCTTCTGGATCAGTGTATTCATCAGCTCCGCCGTATGAGCGGCATGGTAAGGTTGGAGCGCGGGATTGAATGATCCGCCGGCAAGTTCTCCGTGCAACACGGTGAGCGCGTCGGCGTTGTCGACGTCGTACCACGGTGCAAGCACATGTACGTCCAGCCCCAGCTCGCGCGCCCGATCGATCGTCTGCGCTGCGACCCGGCTGGTGCTCCACGCGATATCCTCGAACAGACGCGAATGCGCCTGCTTGACGCCGAGGAGGTAGTAGCCTCCGTCGACGGCAGGGCCGAGCACGGCGTGATCGCCGGGTTGTGCGAGAAGTCGCGCCGCTTCGACCAGCAGCGCGGTCGGCAAGGTGGGGCTGTCGGAATTGAGCACAATGGCACCCCGATGTCGGCGCTCGAGCAATTCGCGCACCGCGAGCTGCAAGCAGTCCCCGAAGTTGGGCAGCCACGCTTCGAACAGAGCTATGTCGGGGTCAATAGAGTCTTGAAAAAAGGCGGTGGTTCCCGGCGGCCCGAAGGCAAGATAGCCCGCAATCGAGATCTCTCGTGCCGCGGCCCGGATATTCTGCGCGATATCCCTGAGAAATGCGGTGTTGAGGGCGGCGGCTTCCTCATAATTCAGGGGCGGTACCAGCCGTGTTTTGGTCCGCCCCGCCGCGGACGCCTTGGCCATTACGGCAATACCACACAGCGCCGGCCATGTTGCGGCCGCATCGGGCGAACTGCTCTCGGTCGGCTTGCCGCCGCGATCGGCGTCCTGCACCCGTCCCTCCTGCGCTTCGCGGAGCAGCGCCCCTGTGGCGGAGCCACCGCAACCCTGGTTCCAAGGGCTCTACATCCGCTGCCAACTCGATACGAGCGAGAAAGATTGCGTCTGGCAGGGATCAAGCGCCGTTGTTCACGCAGTCGTGATCGATTCAGCGCCGGGTCAGACCGATCAGGATCTTCTCATCCGGCGCGATGACCTCTCCCCCTGCGCCAGTCCAGGTCGGGGCGGCAGCGTATTCCTTCGGCATCATGTCGAGGGAGGCCAATTGCCGCCCAAGGATCGCAACGGCTTCGACCGGAACGGCAACCAGGCGGCCTCCCAATCCGAGCACGCCGGTATGGGCGACAATCAGCAGAATTCGTGCCTCCGGCGTGCGCACGACTTGGCCAACGATGCCGATCGTCACGTCATTGTAATCGAGCACACGCAGGCCGATGAGATCGCCCACGCGCACCGGCTGCGGAAAGCGATGGCGCATCCGATCGGCCGGAGATTCTTCTTCCGCAGCAGCAGCCTGGACCTGATGTTGGGCGAGGACGATCGGTGCTGCTGGGCTGCGCACGGTGGAGAGCCTCAGCGTCGACGGCGCCCTGCTCCCAAGAGTACGCTCAGCAGTATCTGTGTAATCATCTCTTCACCCGAGCTTCACAGCAACGACACGTGCATGTGTTGCAGGCCTGCTTGTGCGACCCTGACGGGTTCCGGTACTCTTCCGCACTGCCAGCGCGCGGACGGGAAGCATTTGCGATGGCTGCCATTCACGTCAAATCAAATACTCGGCATGGCGCACGACTGCACCCCTTAGGCGTGCGGATCATGCATTGGATCAATGCCGCCGGCATGATCATCATGATCATGAGCGGCTGGAAGATCTACAACGATGACGTGATCTTCAGCTGGCTGCGTTTTCCCGATGCAATTACTCTAGGAACGTGGGCGCAACACGGGTTGCAGTGGCACTTTTTCGGGATGTGGATCATTGCGGTCAATGGATTGGCTTATCTGTGCTATGGCCTCATTTCGGGTCGCTTCAGGAGCAGGCTCTTGCCCCTTTCCATGCGGGAGCTGATCGCCACCATCCGCGACGCGCTGACTTTTCGCCTGAAGCATGACGATCTCACGCACTACAACGCTGTCCAGAAGCTCCTCTATATCGGAATCATTCTGGTCGGCATCCTCGCCGTTCTTTCCGGGCTCTCCATCTGGAAGCCGGTGCAGTTTTCGGAGCTGGCATGGCTGTTCTATGATTTTCAGACTGCACGGCTCGTGCATTTCCTCTGCATGGCGGCGATCGTTCTGTTCCTGATCGTGCACGTTTGTCTCGCCCTGCTGGTCCCGCAATCCCTGCTGGCAATGGTTACCGGCGGACCCATCATCAAGGACAGCGAAGCGCGGCTCGAGCAGCGCCCGTCTGCGGCCGACGCAAACTGAAGGAGATTGCGATGTCCATACGTGCCCCATCGCCGTCGATCTTTCGCCCGAGCAGCGGCATACCCCAAACTTCGCTGCAAGAGCACGAACCCCTGGTCCGCGACATCAACCGTCGCAACCTACTGCGCGGCACCGTCAGCCTCGGCGCCCTGTCGTTTCTGACCGGCTGCGACGTGAAGGACTCTTCGGCCGTACGCTCCATGTTGCTGGCCGTCTCCGCCTGGAATGACAGGGTCCAGGAGTTTATTTTTCGGCCCGATCACCTTGCCCCGACATTTTCAGAGTCGCAGGTAGTCAAGCCTCCCCGATTCAACGCCTATTATCCGATCGAGGACGTGAGACCGGTCGATGCAGCGACATGGCGCCTTGAGCTGACTGGCCGCATTGCGGACAAGAGACCCTGGCGGGCCGACGAGTTCAACGCGCTTCCGCAGCAGGAGCTCATTATCCGGCACATTTGCGTGGAAGGGTGGGATTATATTGGCCAGTGGTCCGGCGTGAATTTCCGGACTTTTCTGGAGCGGATCGGTGCCGATCTCAGGGCCAAATACGTTGCCTTCAAATGTGCCGACGATTACACGGAAAGCCTGGATATGGCCACGGCGCTTCATCCCCAGACGATCCTCGCCACCAAATATGCGCGAGAGCCCATCACCGATCCCTTCGGCTTCCCGCTGCGTCTGCGCACGGCGACCAAGCTCGGCTTCAAGAACCCGAAATGGGTCACAGCAATCGAGGTCACCAACACGTTCCCGAGCACGTACTGGTCGGAGCGCGGGTTTAACTGGTACAGCGGGATATGACACCCGCGTGATCGTCTTTCAGCAGGAAAGGAGTGGATGGCCGGGCAAGACCCAGACAAACCCGGTACTGACGGTACAGCCCCCTCATGGCGCAGGTGCAGCCGAGATGGAGCGGTAGATGCGCCATCGCTCCGGTGAGCTTTCGACCAGCTGATAGAGCCCGCTCACCGCAAAGGGATCGCGCTGCCAAGCGCCATCCGCGGCGGTGAGCACGATCGCGCGGCAGCTAAATCGGAGCGCCAGATCGCGGACGTCGTTGGCGCTCCCGGTACCGGCGAAGACCCGGATGAACAATGCGTTGATCTCCTCCCGGCGGCCGCGAGGCAACGGTGCATAAGCAAGCGTCAACTCGCGTCCGGCAAAGCAGGAGCTGCGGTTCGACAAGAGCGCCCATGACAGATTGACGGGCCAGGGCGTCATCTCCGCCAGGAACAGTGGATTGTTGCCAACCCGCTCGCCGGGCCCGGCGTGGCGGCGCACCGCCTCCCACATGGCGGGCGTTTGCGCAAATGCACGGCCGGGCTGGGGAGGGCGCTCGATCGTATTGCCGTAGATAATCGGCACTGCCTCGGGCAGCCCGAGCAGCAGACCGCAGACCGCCGCACCGGCAGCGATGCGCGCGCCGCTTGCGATCCAAACAGAAAGCCCCGCGGCCGCAAAGATGATGAGGATCACTGCCGCCGGAAGCACCGCGCGCAAGGCGAGGTCGTTGATCTCGCCAAGGGTGCTGGCCATGAGCCACGAGACGGTCAAGCCAGCGACGGTGAGCGCTGCCATCACAATGGCGTCCCGTTGCCGCTGCGGGTCAAGCTTGCGCGAGGCCAGGAACGTGGCGAGCGCGGCCACGCCCGCGACATAGGTGGCCGGCATCTCCACAGGCAAGAGCACCAACCAGTACGCGGGGTAATCGAGCAGATACCGGATGGGCTCTGCGAACCAGTCGCCCAGCACCGGGAAATGTCCGATCGCGACCGGCGCGCGGCTGGTGCGTGCTGCCACATCCGCAACTTGGTCAAGTACAAAGGGAGCAGCGAGAACAACGCTCAGCGCAGCCGCGGCCGCAAGCCACAGCGCGAGCGGCCAGCGCTCAAGCGATGGGGCCTGGATGAGCAGAACGAGGCCGGCGGCAAAGGCGGCGAGCAAAAACGTGACCCCGCCGATCCAGGTCGAGCTCTCGAACCCGGCTACTACGACCAACACCAATGGGATGAAAACGGATGCATTTCTCTGCGCGGCCAAGCGCGACATCAGCAATACCGCAATCACCACGCACGATGCCGACATGAGGTGCTGCGGAACCCAGGCCGACTGGTACAGCCAACCGGCAAACCCCGTCGGATGCGCGAGCAGACCATCGAGCCCCGGAGGGCCCAAAAGAAGACCGAGGAGCAAGCGCAGAGATCCCGTGGCGGCAAACAGCAGCGCCCACAGCGGCGCCGACCTGCGGCCGAAGCACAGTGCAAGCCCCATCATCAGGCTCAGCGATGAAAAAGCTGAGAACCAAGTCAGCGCGATATCGGCTTCCCACCCCGTCAAACCCAGCAGGGCCGCCACCTGTGCCGCGCTGAAATACCACAGATAATAGTAGGCCAATCGGCCGGCTTCGCCGAACTCCCCGAAGAACGGGTTTGCGGGCGGTAGTCCAAGCCGGGTTATGGCGTCGATGATCGCGACCTTGGCGTGGTCGTAAATGGGCGACGCGACGACCACGCTTTCTCCCAGATGCTCGGGAGCGACTGCCGCCGCAGGAGCAAGGGCGAGAATCGCCGCGGCCACGTATGCCCATGTTGGAACGGTACCTTCGGGGTCTGGTCCATCGATCTTCTGGAACAGACTCGCAAAGCTCGCGACCCCCGCGACAATCGCAATGCCTGCTGCTGCAGCCGCGGAAAATCCGAATAGGAGGAAGGACGCCAGGGTCGCTGCGCTGTGTATCGCCCATCCCAACGAAGGTGCGAGGGGCAATGCGAGCGCACGGGGAAGGATGCGGCGGCTGATCGATAATCCCAACACCGTCCAGAAGAGCAGCGCGACAACAGCGCCAGCCGCCGCGCTAAGCGTCGAGGGCATCGGATGTTGACCAGCAATCCTGCAGGGAAGGAACCCGGTGGCGCGTCATTGGCCGTGCCGCCGTCCCGGTATTCATCAGGCTGGCAGCTCGTTGCGCAGGAGGCGGCCGTAGCCCGGAATGCTGTCGGGCCTCTTGAGGAGGCGCAGCGCCGCCCAAAGGCTTACCGCGTTGTTCGCCAGCACCGGCTTGCCGAGCTCGCGCTCCAGTCGCTCGACCACGTTCATCGCAGGCCAGTTGCCGCCTGGCATGACAATCACATCCGCCTCCGGCCGGTCTGTGCGGCGGCCGAGGTCGTATGCTTGCTCCGGACCCACCCTGCCGAGCTCGATGGACGCGACGAACCCCGCCACCTCACTGTGAACGACCTTGAAACCGCTTGTCTGCATGAATTCCACCATTGGCTGGTCCATGGTCTTGCTCCACGGTGCACCGATAGCGATGGTGTTGGCGCCGAGGCGCGTGAGGGCGTCCACGAACGCCGTAGCCGCAGTCGTCGCGGGCCTTCCGGAAGCATCTTCCATTCGCTTGATCAACTCGCGGTCATAACCCCTGCCCTTGGCGAGAGTCGGAGCGGTCGCCGCGAACACGATGGCGTCTACCTCGGCATCGGCGAGCTTGCGGCTCTCCGCCTCGAGCTCGAGCACGCAGCGCACCTGCTCTTGCGGTGTGATGTCGCGGTAGGCCACGCGCCCGGTGTGCAGCGAGATGCTCGCAGGCAACGCCGCGGAAAACTCGGGCTCTTGCGTCGTGTTGGAGGAGGGCGTTAACAAGCCCAGCCGATGCGTCTTTTCGACCCGGGTCACGTCGGGTACCAGGTCACTGCGAGCCTTCAAGCCCCGCCGCCTTGATCACGGCGTGGAATTTTTCCGATTCGGCCTTGATGTAGCGCGCGAACTCCTCCGGGCTGGCGCTGCTTACGGCCTTGGAGCCCTGGCGTGAGATCGCGTCTTTGACGTCGGGCATGGCCAGCGCGCGCACCATGCCGCTGTGTAATTTGGCGATGATGGGCGGCGGCACGCCAGCCTGGGCGAGCAATCCACTCCAGCCGACCACGACCACACTGGGGTAGCCGAATTCGACCACGGTGGGGGTCTTGGGAAACTGCTCGTCGCGCTCCTCGCCGAACGTGGCGAGCAGATCGAGCTTTCCCGTCTCGACGAGATCTGTCACGCCGGCCGTGGTCGTGAATGCAAGCGCAATCTGTCCGGCGAGCAGGTCCGTGATCGACGGCGTCTGTCCCTTATAGGGAACGTGCGTCATCCGAATGTCGGCCGCGCTCTGCAACAGCTCGCCCATGAGGTGGGTCAGATTGCCGATGCCGAACGAGCCGTAATTGAGTTCGCCGGGACCCGCCTTCGCGCGGTCGACGAGATCCCTGATCGACTTGATCCCGGAAGCGGGATTGACCACCGCTCCCAGCGGATTGGCAGTAGTCTGCGTGATCGGGGCGAAGTCGCGGAAGGTGTCGTACGGCAGCTTCTTGTAGATGAACGCGTTCGTAGTGACCGCGCTCACCGGAGCATAGACCAGCGTATAGCCGTCGGGCTGCGCCTTGGCAGCGGCTTCCATTCCGACAATGGCGTTGGCGCCGGGGCGGTTCTCCACGATGCCCTGCTGGCCCCAGAGCTGGCCCATCTTCTGGGCGAGAACGCGCGCCTGCAGATCCACGCCGGAGCCTGCCGCTTGCGGCACGATGATGCGAATGGGACGGTTGGGGTAATCGCCTGGCGCCTGTGCCATGGCGCCGCCGGCGAGCGCGAGCACCGCCAGCGCGGCGAGCGCAGCAACGAAAGTGTGCCTCTGCATCAGGGCTTCTCTCGGGAGATCTCAGCCGCGGACCGCGGCGAGCGGGACGCGGTCGGCCTGACCGCGCGGCGCGGATGCGCGGAGCATGTCCATCAGCTTTCGGACCGAGGGAAGGTTTTCCAGATGGACAACCGTCTCGATCGTCCCCGCGATCGCGGAGGGGCTCAGCACGCCCTCCGCATAGGTGCGGAATTTGCTCTCGATCTGCCCGTAGGAGAGTGGGTTCTCGGCGGAACCACGGGGATGTTCGCAGCGCGCGGTAAGCCTTGAACCCTCGCTCTCGATCTCAACCACCGCCTGCACCCCGGTCAGCGCCGGATCGGGACGTATCTCGATCTGCTCGGCCGCGGCGCGCCGCATTTTCGCATCGTCGTAGCGGGCGGGCTCGAACTGCGCGAGCGTGAGCTCCTGGTCGTGGAGGATGATGGCCGCGGTGTAATGGCCGGAAATCAATGCGTCGAACTTGCCCTTGTACTGCGGGAGCTTGCCGTGCAGATCGAATGCCGGCTGGCTCAATGCGACGCGCACTTTTTTCACCTTGGCGGGGTCGATCCGATGTTGCTCGATGAGATCGAACATCGCGGTATTCATGCCCTGAATCGACGACGCGGACGGCCACAGGCGCAACGCGATCTGCTCGAGCTCCCAGCGTTTTCCGAGATCGGCGATGGCGGCCTCGGGGCGCCCGCCATCGGTATAGACGTTGAAAAGCCCCCCATCCCGTGCGGTCAAAAACTCGCGCGTGGCGAGAAACTTCTGTTCGGCCAGCAGCGCCGCCATCAAGCCCGAGAGAGCGCCGCGGCACTGATGAAACTTTACCGTCGGTGTTCCCCACGCTGCAAAGGTCCCGGCCGACTGGCTGCCGGCGAGCCCAAACGCCTTGGCCATGGTCTCGGTGTCGAAGCGCCGAAGCCGCCCTACCGCGGCGGCGGCGCCGAATGGACCCAGGACTCCCGGGCCGTGCCAGCCCTTGGCGCGGAACGCCGGATAGTCCACGCCGAGCCCAATTCGCGTCGTCACTTCGCACCCGCCCGCAATCGCGACCAGCAGGTCGCGTCCCGACAAGCCGTCGCGCTCGGCGATAGCCAAGGCAGGCGGGATCACTTCCGGCGTGACATGGGTCAGTGACGGCCGGTGCACGTCGCACATGGTCACGGCGGTGATGAGATAGCCATTGAGAAGGGTCGCTCCGGCAAGCGACAGCCGGTCGCCGCCAATCACGCTGCTCTCGTCGGATTGCGCCAGCGCCGACGCCAGTGCAGCAAGCTGCTGTGTTTCCTCGCCCCGGTGCCCGGCGACCGCACATGCCAAGGCATCGAGCAGGATCTTCTTGCAGTGATCCCGAACCTCTCCGGGAAGGTCCTCGTATGCGAGCGAGGCCGCGAAGCCGGCGAGCAGTTCAGTGACGTTTGCCGACATAGCAGTTCTCCGTGTGCAAGCCGCTGAGGAAGGAGGCAACTCGGTATTGTGGCTTCTATTGAGCGTCCGCAGCCATGGTAAATGGAATCGGAAGCCTCGGGCAATCACGGTCCCACTGAGCTCGCCCACGTGCGCTGAAATGCGCAGGGAATTGGCCGGCGCGCACCTCTCGGTCCTCTTCATAATGGTTCGAGCGGGAGCCGAATAATGGTTCGAGCGGGAGCCGAACGACGGCGCTTTTCCGCCTAAATTTTGGGGCAGAGCTTTGTGGATTCGAGTGGGTGGATACCTCGCCTGGGCGAATCGAGTGGCGGGATGGCGGGGAATGGGGGGATTTCAGATTTGAAACGGGGCGGCCTCTCAGCACTCGCCGGTGCACTCACGTGTGCCGGCATGTTCGCGGCAATCCATTGCGCTGCAGCCCAGACCGCGACAACTCAGGACGGAGCGGCCACGCTGCGGGTTGCGGCCGTGGAGGCGACTGAGAAGACGGGCAAGAAGGCAGCATCCCGCAAATCCAGGGATAGAAAGTCCAAGGAAACCAAGACCGGGGAAAAGCGATCGAAGTCCCACAAGACCGCCAAAAGCAAGGCATCTGACCGACACGAGGCCCGCAAAGAGCAGGCTAACCAGCCCCCGCCGGAGGCGGTGGAGCAAGCGTCATCCCAGGAAAGCTCCGATCCCGATATCGCGCTGGTCCGGAAAGCAATCGACAGCTTGCGCAGAAGCGGCGCCAGCAAGGCAACCGAGATCGAGGCCAGCATCTCCGATCCCGCTGCGCGCAAGCTGGTCGAATGGATGATCTTGCGCAGCTACAACAGCGGCGCCGGAAGCAACCGCTACCTTTCCTTCATTGCCGCCAACCCGAGCTGGCCGAGCCTCCCAATCTTCCGCCGCTACGCGGAGGAGATGCTCTGGCACGAGGACGTGAAACCCGCACAGGTCCTGCGCTTTTTCAAGGACGCCCCGCCGCAATCGGCGAAAGGCCGGCTTGTCCTCGCACGCGCGCTCATCGCGCAGGGAGACACCGAAGCTGCGGGCGCGCAGGTGCGCGAAGCCTGGCGCCACGACGCGATGTCCGCCGACGTGGAGAGCCAGGTGCTCAAGAGCTATTCCGAGCTCCTGAGCCGTGCCGACCACAAGGCGCGCATGGAAAAAAGACTGTTTGTCGCCGACCACGAAGCTGCGATGCGCGCAGCGCATCGGCTCGGGGGCGCCGATCTCGCCATAGCTCGCGCGCACATAGCGCTGAACGGAAAGGGCGGCAACCTCGCCAAGCTGCTCGACGCCGTGCCGGCAGAAGCCCACCAGGATCCCGGCTACATCTTCGCGCGCGTGCATCTTCTGCGGCATCAAAACAAGATCGCCGAAGCGGCGCAGGCGATGCTCTCCGCCCCGCACGACGCTGCGCACGTGTACGATCCGGAGGAATGGTGGGTTGAGCGCCGCATACTGTCGCGCAAGCTCCTCGATAGCGGCGATAACCGATCCGCGTACTTGGTGGTCCGCGATGCTGCCGAGCCGACCAAAGAGAACTCCCGAGTCGAGCGCCATTTCATGGCGGGGTGGATCGCGCTGCGTTTTCTCAACGACCCCGGCGCAGCGGCCACGCACTTTGCCCGTATCCAGGAGGTGAGCGCCCATCCGACCTCGCTCGCGCGCGCCCATTACTGGCTTGGGCGGACGATGGAAGCCGCGCACCGGTCGCATGAAGCACGCGCCGAGTACCAGGCCGCCGCCCGCTGTTCGGCATCCTATTACGGACAGTTGGCGCGCGCCCGCCTCGGCTTGGGAGCACTCGCGCTGGCGCCGCCGCCCACTGCGCATGTCAGCGGGCAACGCATGGAGCTCGTGCGCGCGGCGGAGATTCTCTACGTGCTCAACGAGCGCTCGCTGATCATCCCGCTCATGGCCGATATCGGTGATAAGGTCGACGACGTCGGTGTGCTCTCGGCAGTTGGTGAATTGGCCGAGCGTTACCACGATGCGCGCGGGATGCTGCAGCTCGGCAAGGCTGCCCTGGCCCGCGGTCTGCCGCTCGACCATTACGCATTTCCGACGGTTGGGGTGCCTCAGTATTCCCCCATCGGGCCGGGCATCGACCGCGCGCTCGTGTTTGCCATCATTCGCCAGGAGAGCGCATTCAACCCGGCCGATTGGTCGGCTGCCCAAGCGATGGGCCTGATGCAGGTCACGCCGTCTGCTGGTCGGGATACGTGCAAACGGTTCGGCTGCAAGTACGACGTCAAGCGCTTGAAGAACGACAGCCCCTACAATCTGCAAGTAGGCGCTGCCGAGCTGGGCGGCGTCATCCAGGAGTATGGCGGCAACTACATCCTGGCGTTTGCCGCCTATAATGCCGGGCGCGGGCGTGTGCAGGAGTGGATCGCAAGCCACGGCGATCCGCGCGACTCCAAGGTCGATCCCGTCGATTGGGTCGAGCGCATCCCATTCATGGAAACGCGCAACTACGTGCAGCGCGTGATGGAAAACGTGCAGGTCTATCGCACACGTTTCGGCGCGAACGCGCCGCTGACCATCCAGACCGACCTGCGGGGCTACGCTGCCGCCAACTGAATATCGACGGATCGGTCTTTCCCACCGTGGGCGGCGTCAACCCATCGCTGACGATTCAGGCCATCACCTGCCGCACCGGCGACCGGATCAAGGCGCTCGCTGCGCGCGGCGAGCTGGAACGCCCCGCGCATGCGCGCTCGCGCGGGTGAGGGATAGCTCCAGGCAGAGGCACATACCACTTCGGGCGTCATCGTCCGCGTACGCGGACGATCCAGTAACCACAGAACGTCCGGTTTGGGACGCCTTCGCCTCAACCTGCCGCGGCGTGATTACTGGATGCCCCGCCTGAAGCGGGGCATGACAGCCGCATTCAATTTTGCTGGCCTACAGTAGCCTTTGCGAGCGGAATCCAGCGTGCCGCTTCCGACAGGATGAATGCCTTGAAATCTTCGGTTTTCATGCCGCCCGGTATGGCTGTCTGTTTCGCGTAGAACGCCTGCACTTCGGGGTCAGCGAGAGCAGCCCGCACAAGCGCATTCAGCTTTTCGATGGTTACGCGCGGCGTCTTTCCCGGCGCGAACAGAGAATACGTGTTGTCGGCGATTACGCCAGGGTACCCCAGCTCGACCATGCTCGGGACATTCGGAAGTTGAGGAATTCGCTCTGCTGTCGCAATTGCGAGCGGAACCAGCTTTCCAGCTTTGATGTGCTCAACGAAAAAAGACGCATCGGAGAACATCAGGTCGACGTGCCCGGCAACGAGGTCATTTATGGCTGGGGGAGCGCCCTTATAGGGAACGTGAAAGATGTCGATCCCGGCCTCGCGCTTTAGGAGCTCGGCAGCCAAATGGGCGAGCGTACCGGTGCCGGAGGAGCCGATATTCACCTTGCCCGGGTTCGCGGTTGCGTAGGCAATCAGCTCGGCAAGCGTGTGTACGCGAAGATTTGGATTCGCCACCAGAAGTGCGGGCACCTTCGCCATCGAGGTGATCGGCGACACGTCCTTTAGCGGATCGAACGGCCGCGGCTCTGCAAGGCTAGGCGGGACCAGCAACGAGACGACGCTTGTCGAGAGGAGCGTGTAACCGTCGGGGACTGCGTCGATGACGCTGCGCGTCCCGATGATACCGCTGGCCCCAGGCTTGGGCTCGATAATTACGGGCTGGCCGATGGCATTGCTGATCTGATGTGCGACTACACGCGCGAACAGATCAGCTGATCCGCCGGCGGGGAACGGAGCAACTATCTCGATGCGCCGGGACGGGAATTCTTGCGCATTTGCGCGGAGGACGAGCGGCTCGCCCACCCATGCGCTGCATGCGGCGGCCAGGATAAGCGCCTTGAGCCAGTGCCGCTTTCCGTGGCCGTGCAAGCGAGCCGGTCGCACCGCAATATTTATGTTCATTCGGCGGCGGTTTGCGCGGGCCGCTGGTAGTCCTTCACCTGCTGCTCGAGATGGAACAGTCGAATGGCATTGTCCGCGAGGATGTTTCTTCGATCGGCTTCGGAGAGCTTTGCATCGTCGACGACTTTCATGCGCAGCTTGTGCAGGCTCATTGGGACGCTGATCCATCGCCATGTTGCCGACCAATCGGTGCCGAACAGGATACGTTCGGAACCGATCTTGTCGACTGCAAATCGCAGATGCTCCGGGCTCGTGCCGACCACGTCGAGGTAGATGTTCACGTTGCGCATGGCCACGGTCATCGCGCTGTCGAAATACCGGCCTATGCTCCGCCCCATCTTTGTGAGGATTATCGGAACGGTGGGATGGCGCAACGCGACCTCATCCGCCCACAACGGATCTCCGTAGAACAACCCCCCTGGAAACTGCGACCAGGCCGTCGGGAATTGAATCGGCACACGATATTTGGCCACGACATTCATCAGCCCGTCGAGATGCTTTGCTATCTTCTCGGGGTGGATCTCGTCAGTCAGCGAGCGGATGAATATCTCGCCGACCCCCTTCATTTCGAGCTTGCTCAAGCAACGTTCGATCTCCTCGGGGGCTTGCTCGCGGGATGCGCCCGGATCGTCGTGGTACCCCGCCGCTTCTTGATCGTGCCCGACGCGGGCAAGCGCGAGCAGTCGGTCGGGATGCCGCTTCGCGGCAGCAGCGACAAGGTCGTTGGATACGAAACCTGGCCGCGCCTGAACGAGGGCAAGCGAGACGCCACTCTTGTCCATGTCGGCAACAAGCGCATCCGAGTTGTCGACCGGCCCCTCCGTCAGGCTGCAATTGTAAAGGTCAGGGTACCGCGTCCGGAACGCAATGAGGTCTTCCGTGGTTCGTATGTGTTTGCTCAAGTCCGCAAATGAGGGAAAGCTGCAGACATGCACATGGGTGTCGATAATCATGGCTGATCTCCTCCAATAGGCACGCGCGCGATGAAGTCGCGGCGGGTCATTCGATGACCTCCTACTCGATCACCTCGTCGGCGCGCGCAAGTAGCATCGGCGTCACCTCAATTCCAATCGCCTTCGCAGCTTTGGCGTTGATCACGAGCTCGAATTTCGTGGGTTGCTGAATGGGTAGGTCGGCTGGTTTCGCTCCCTTCAGTATTTTGTCGACGTAGTCTATGGCACGTCGCGCCATCTCATCGGTATTTGGCCCGAAGGAGATAAGTCCGCCTGCACGCGCCCAAGCTCCCCAACCACCAGCCAACGGGAGTCGGTTTGTTTTCGCAAAATCAATAATGGCAGGAATGTTCAACACCGTATGCCGCGACGATACGACGTAAAGAGCGTCGGGGCGGGCATCGCCCACCGCGCGCAACGCACTTTCAAGACTGCCGGACCCCCGCATCTCCACGGGCTGCAGTTGGATATCGAGAGCTGGGGCGGCCCGCTGGGCTTCTGGCAGTTCATTATCGGGATGCTCGGGTTCCATAGGAACGCAGTGCGCTGCACGCGCGGTACAACTTCCTTGAGAAGTTCCAACCGTTTCGAGGCTGTATCGTCCAGCAAGAGCGTGACGCCGGTCGCATTGCGGGCTGGGCGAGCAAGGCTCGCCGCGAGTCCAAGCTGGACTGGATCGGCGCTGCTGATGAAGACGATCGGCGTTGTCGAGGTCGCTTTTGCGGCATAGGGAGCGACATCGCCGCCTAACGCGAGCACCACATCCGGCTTCTCGGCTATGAGCTCAGCGGCCAAATCCGGCAACCGCTCGTACTTGCCGTCCGCGTAGCGGTAGATCACGATCACGTTCTGCCCCTCGACATAGCCCAACTCGCGCAGACGGATATGAACGGCCTTCATCTGGGGATCGCCTTGGGGAGTGCTGAACAGTAACACTCCTAACCGCGCCACCTTTGAACGCTGCTGTGCGCGCGCGGCGAACGGCCATGCGACTGCTGTACCGCCGAGCAGCGTGATGAGCTCGCGCCGGTTAAATTGATCGGATTGCATTTGGTCCTTGCCAGCCACGGTTGGATAGCAGGATATCAAACCCACAGGGATCGGTCAGCGGGAAGCACTTGCGCAACCAGCCGACTCCTGTCGTCCTCGACCACCAAAATTCGCTTCCTCATGCCGACCTCGCCTGCACTTCGACTGTGACGGGAAGCGTGAATGCGAAGGTCGAGCCATTACCGGGGCTGGACTCAACCCAAATGCGTCCGCCATGCATTTCGATGATCCGCTTCGAGATCGCAAGGCCGAGCCCGGTGCCGCCCTTTTTCTTAGTGATTGAATTGTCGGCCTGTTGGAACTCCTGAAACAGCTTGGCCTGGTCGGCTGTGGAAATGCCCGGGCCAGTATCGCGCACCGCGACATTGAACGACCCGTTGACCGAGGAGCCTTTGATCGACACCTCCCCGGCATCGGTGAATTTGATAGCGTTGCCCACGAGGTTGAGCAGGACCTGGGCGAGGCGGCGCTCGTCGCCGCGCCCCTGTGGTAGCTCCTGGGCCACATCGATCTTGAGGGCGAGTTGCTTCTCGCTCGCTAATGGCTCGATCGCACTGAAGACGGTCTGGATGACGTTCTTGAGCGAATAATCCGACAGTGACAGCGAGAGCTGGCCGGCCTCGATCTTGGAGAGATCGAGTACGTCGTTGATCAGCCCAAGAAGGTGCTTGCCGTTCCTCTGGACGCGATCGAGCACGCCGCGCATCTTGGCCGGCGTCTCGCCGTAGATGTCGTCGAGAATGAGCTCGGTATATCCGAGGATGGCGTTGAGCGGCGTGCGCAGCTCGTGGCTCATGTTGGCGAGGAATTGCGACTTGTGCTGGCTCGCCTCCGCGAGCTGACGGCTCTTGTCTTCGATCTCATGGAATAGGCGGGCGTTCTGG
>Ga0207693_10000483_pt1 | contig 36123 bp, 35 predicted proteins | sample LARL81metaG_FD_184347 | JGI IMG/M metagenome (GOLD analysis project Ga0207693, IMG submission 184347) | Corn, switchgrass and miscanthus rhizosphere microbial communities from Kellogg Biological Station, Michigan, USA - LAR L8-1 metaG... | ecosystem: Host-associated > Plants > Roots >... | reverse complement strand
CGTGCTCGAGGGCGGGACCATTGCCGATATCGGCCCGCACGAAGCCTTAATGCAAAAGCTCGGAACCTATCGGCGGCTGTATGATCTTCAGTTCACGGATTCAGAACCGCCGAAAGTGAACGCCAGGTAAAAAACTAGAAATGATTTACAAGTTTGTCATCCCACACCGGAGTGGAGCGAAGCGAACGAAGTGGAGGGACCTGCTGTTAGCTTGCGGCGCGCGCCAGCTCACGCAAGATCAGAGTTCAGTCCCGACCAATACTGGTTCAGCGAAAAGATAAATGCCGATACGCTCTATGACCGGTTTCGCGCAAGTGAAGGGTCAAGTCACCGATCAGCGCAACGCTTCGCCCGGTCAAAACCCGCTAACTTTTACCCTCTCCCTGAAGTCGGTGAACCACCGTTTTCTTGACGTGCACTTCCGCTTGCCCTCAGACAGTGATTCGTTGGAAATGAAATTAAGACGTCTCCTCAAGGAAAAGTTGGGACGTGGGCACGTGGAGTTGACGCTCAATCTGGATCGTGGTGGTGCGGAGGGATTTTCGTTGAACCGGCAAATCGTGGGCGGATACATTCAGGTGTTTCGAGAGGCCGCAGCCGAGTTCAGTTTAGCGGCCGAGCCGGACCTGAACGCCGTACTGCGAATGCCGGGTGCATTGGATGCCGGGTCGCTTCCCGCTGATGGTGCGCTTGAGGCTTCGGTTCTTGCTAAAGTGGAAGAACTGCTTGATCGCCTCAACCAGATGCGCGAGGAAGAAGGCCGCGGTATTGATCGCGAGTTACGCCTCCGTATGAATCTGGTGGCCGAAGCGGCCAAGGGAGTAGAGAGACATCGCCTGGCGGTGCTGCAGACCTATGTTGGCAAGCTCAAATCTCGAATGCAGGAATTGTTAGGAAGCCAGGTCGAGCCGGAGCGAATCCTGCAGGAAGCAGCCTTGTTGGTCGACCGCAGCGATATTCAGGAAGAATTAGTGCGGCTGGACACGCATGTGAAGCACTTTCTCGGCTTACTGGATCAGGGCGGCGAAGTGGGCAAGAAACTGGATTTCCTTCTGCAGGAAATGTATCGCGAGGCCAACACCTTGCTCTCCAAGACCTCAGGCCTCGCGGGGGATGCGTTGAACATTACTGAGATGGGTCTGGCCATCAAGACCGAACTTGAGAAGGCACGTGAACAGGTGCAAAACCTGGAATGAATGGCGTGTACATAATTTCGGCGCCCTCGGGTTCGGGCAAGTCTACGCTGGTAAATAGAGTACGCGCCATTGTGCCAGAACTGAAGTTTTCAATCTCCTACACCACGCGCGAACCGCGCGGAAATGAGAAGAATGGTCTCGAATACTTCTTCGTGTCGGGTGATAAATTTGAAGAAATGATTACCCAGGACGATTTTCTCGAATGGGCCAAAGTATTCGGGAACTACTACGGCACGGCCCGCAGGTTTCTTCGCGAGGCGGAACAGGAAGGAAAGGATCTCCTGCTCGACATCGATGTTCAGGGCGCACAGCAAATCAAAGAAAAACTCCCCCGCGCAGTGAGCATTTTTATCTTACCCCCCAACCGTCAGGAACTCGAAAAGCGCCTGCGGACGCGTAGTCTGGACACCGAGGCAGTGATACAGCGCCGCCTAGTCACGGCCTCTCGTGAGATTGAGAATTACTGGAAATACGACTATATTTTGGTGAACGACCGCCTCGACGAATCTGTGGAAGCGCTGAAGTCAATCCTCCTGGCGGAACGGCTGCAGCGTGCGGTAGCCCAGGGGCAGAGGCAGAGCACCACGGGCGATATCGGATTGATAGCTACGGCGGAACGCTGTCGTCTGGAAAATGTACGGGAACGTTTGCAACCGATTTTGACCTCATTCGCTCAAACAGCGAGTGGACGTTAGCAGGGGAGAACACCATGAAGTTGATTGAAGGGTTTGACAGCAATTACCGGTACATCCTGGTTGCCGCGCGGCGTGCACGGCAGTTGCAGGGTGGTGCGCCTCCAACGATCGAAACCCCTTCCCGAAAGCCTTGCCGGATCGCCCAGGATGAGATCAGGGCGGGCAAAGTGAAATGGGTGATCCCCGAAATGCCGCGCACCGCGGCGGAGGTTGCCGGCGAAATGTTGGACAAGGCGTTGGCTAAAGAATCATAGTGCTGATTTTGGATTGTCGATACCAGATTCTGTAGGCGAACCCGCGTGCTCCAGCGGGTCCGATCTGAAATCGTCAAGCTGAAATCTGCAAAGCGCCTTGGGGTATGACATGAAAGTTGCACTCGGTATCAGTGGCGGTATCGCGGCCTACAAGGCGGCAGAGGTAGTGCGCCTGCTTCAGGAGCGCGGCATCCGGGTACAGGTTGTCATGACTCAGGGCGCGCAGCAGTTTGTTCGACCTCTCACCTTTGCGGCACTCTCCGGCGAAAAAGTCATCACTGAAATGTTCGCCGCGGGAAGCGGCGGAGATGTGCAGCCCAACATTGACTCTGCTATTGAACACATCGCAGTCGCGCAATCCGTCGACGCGCTGCTCGTCGTTCCCGCCACTGCCGACCTGCTGGCCAAGTTTGCGCAGGGTATGGCCAGCGACTTTCTGACCACGCTATATCTGGCGACCACCGCGCCCGTCGTTGTTGCTCCGGCAATGAATGTCAACATGTGGAATCATTCTGCGACCCAGGCCAACCTGGAAATCCTGCGTAAGCGCGGCGTACGGATTGTCGAACCCGGAGACGGTTATCTGGCGTGTGGCATGACCGGTCCCGGCCGGCTCGCTGAGAATCAACAGATAGTCGCGGCGACCATGGAGGCGCTCGGCTCTTCGCAGGAGTTGGCTGGCGAAACCGTTCTGGTTACTGCTGGTCCTACTCGAGAAAAAATCGATCCCGTTCGCTACCTTACAAACCGATCGAGTGGCCGCATGGGATTTGCGATCGCAGAAGCGGCATTGCGTCGCGGAGCGAGAGTTCTTCTAGTCAGCGGACCAACCAACCTGACTCTGCCGGGTGGGGCTGAACTTACCCGCGTTGAGTCTGCCGAGCAAATGCGTGAGGCTACACTAAAGTTGTTGCCGGAAGCTACCATCGTCATCAAGACTGCGGCTGTTGCCGATTATCGCCCGAAGACCACACTCGAACAAAAAATGAAGCGCAAAGGCGCGATGACTCTGGAACTCGAACCCACGGTTGACATAATTGCGGAGGTGGTTCGCGCGAAGACTTCCCAAATCGTGGTTGGTTTTGCCGCGGAAACTGAGAATGTGCTGGAAAATGCACGCAAGAAACTGGTGGCCAAGGGGCTCGACGCCATTGTCGTAAATGATGTATCTCGGGAGGGAATCGGCTTCGATTCCGATCGCAACGCGGTCGCCATCATTACCCACGGCGAAGTGATCGAAGTTCCAGAAACCACCAAGTGGGAAGTTGCCCAACGGGTGTTCGACCAGGTGGCCAAATTGCGCAAAGTAGCGCAAACCACTTAGCGTTACGAATCAACCCACTGATTTCCAAATCCTGAATCTGATATCTTCAAACCTGAATACTGCGGACGCCTCCCCATGCCCCCCACTCTCAACCCGCAAATGAAACGTGCTCTGGCCGACCGTATTCGATACTATAACGAACTCGGCATCTACGATTTCTACCGCCGCGACAGCCAGACAGCAATTCAAATCCTTTCAGAAGAGCGAGAACCCTTGCCCCGAGCCAAAGCTGCCGCAGTCATTCGAGAGCCGGAGCCTTTCACAGTCCAGAGTCAACTGTCTGAACCTCCTTCCGATCCGGTTCAGGCGCTGCTCGCCATTCGTGAAGATATCGGCGATTGCACCCGTTGTCCTTTGCACAAACAAGGGCGCAAACAGATTGTCTTTGGGGTGGGCAATCCTCGCGCCGACTTAATGTTCATCGGCGAAGCCCCGGGCGCCGACGAAGATGCCAAAGGCGAACCATTTGTCGGACGTGCGGGACAGTTGCTCAACAACATGATCAAAGCCATGGGATTGAGCCGTGAAGAGGTTTACATCGCGAATATTATCAAGTGTCGCCCGCCAGGTAACCGTACTCCAGAGCGCGAGGAATGCGACACCTGCTCTCCGTTTCTGATGCGTCAGATTGCCGCCATCGCACCGAAGGCAATCGTGGCGCTGGGTGCGGTGTCGGCAAAAACCTTGCTGGACATCCATGCCCCGATGACCGAGCTTCGCGGCAAGTGGTACGACTTCCGTGGAACCAAGCTCGCCGTTACATATCACCCGGCTTTCCTGCTGCGCGACCCGCGCCAAAAGAAAGAAGCCTGGAAAGATCTGCAGATGGTCATGAAAGAACTGGGCCTGAAGGCGCCAGCTCCAACGACGTAATGCAGGCGCGAGCGTCCCGCTCGGGGAGGGCGGGGGAGTCACGTCAGTGCGCCGTGATTCTCGTGGGTGAAGTCAACAACATCCTTAATAATGACTCCGGTGAAGGGTCCGCAGTTTCCTGGCCAGAAGTGCGTCGACTGAATTTTAGCCTTTACCCTTCAGCATCGCATCGCGCAGCGCCCGATTGATCCGTGTCTGGTAGCCCCGCCCTTGAGCCTTGAACCAGGCAATCACATCGGCGTCCAACCGGAGTGTCACCGGCTTCTTGATAGGCCGATACATCCCCCCCATTTCAGGAGACCTGCGGAATTCATCAGCCGCCGCTCTGATTCGCGCGCTTCTGCCACTTTTTGGTTTTCTGACTCTTCGTGTCTTTTTCATAGACATAGCCTCATTGTACATACAATTGATACCGTACAAAGCGGTTCGCGTGGAACACTGCGCCAGTTGGCGAGCCGCAATTGCCGGGGCGCGACATTTTCAGATGTTACGATGCTTTTGTGCCTCCTGAGCGCACGCGCCAAATTTCTGATGCCTGAATTTTGCAATGTAGCCCTTGCCGTACCGCTGGACACGATTTTCACCTACAGCATTCCTGATGGGATGCAACCGGTGGTGGGCGGACGTGTGCTCGTGCCGTTTCGTCAGCAGCGCAAGTCGGGTATCGTGACAGAGTTGCACGATCGTAAGCCGGTAGTCGCTACCAAAAATCTCATCAGCGTGCTCGATCCCACTCCGGTCCTCGACGGTCAATTGATCCATCTGGGGCAATGGATTGCCGACTACTATCTAGCGCCGGTCGGTGAAGTGTTTCGCACCATGCTGCCCCTGAGCGCGGAGTTCAAGACAGCCATCGGCTACCGGATCGCAGACCAGGGACACACGGTAATGCACCTGGCTGGAATGTCGGGATCGTCGGCGCGTTCACAGAAAACTCCCGAGGACCAGTTCGCCGAATTTCGCGTGCTCGAATATCTGGCCGAGGGCGACAGCGTGCGCGAACGAAGGTTGCGAACTGCCACTGGAGCGTCTAAAGCAATACTCGCCGGGATGGTTCGCAAGAAATGGGTGGTTCGCGAGGATTGGTCGGACGCGCAGGACGCATCCCGCCTGGTGAAAGTGGCGGTCCTCAAAAATGTGGAAGGCAAGCTCAACGCCAACCAGCAAACTCTGGTTGATACTCTCGCCGCTTTGGGAAAAACGCCGGTGGATGTGTTGCAATCGCTGGAGGTGCCGCGCTCTACCCTGAGCACCCTAGCCAAGCGCGGCATCGTGGAGATCGTTGAAGAGGCGGCTGGGTTCACTCTTTCCGGATTACGGGCGCGGCCAAAGCTCTTTAATTGTCAGTTCAATCCCGCACAGCGGGCGGCCCTCAGGAGCATCCAGGAACGTGTGAACGCGGTAATGTTCGCGGGCATGCTGCTTCACGGGATCACGGGCTCAGGCAAGACCGCCATTTATCTCGCCGCCATGCGGTCAGTGCTTGAGGTTGGACGATCCGCTATTCTGCTGGTTCCTGAAATCGGCTTGACTCCGGCGGTTGCAGCCGATCTGCATCAATTGTTTGGCGATGAAGTCGCCATCCTGCACTCCGGGTTATCAAACAAAGAACGTGCGCAGCAGTGGCACCGGATCAAACGCGGAGACACCCGCATGGTGGTGGGCACGCGTTCGGCGGTATTTGCCCCCGTGTCAGATTTGGCGCTCATCATCGTGGACGAGGAGCAGGATTCGTCATATAAGCAGGAAGAACTGCCGCGTTATCACGCGCGGGACGTCGCAGTCATGCGAGCCAAGATGGCGAATGCGGTAGTGGTGCTCGGCTCGGCTACCCCGTCGCTGGAGTCGTATTTCAACGCGAAGAAGAATAAATATACGCTGCTCGAATTGCCAGATCGGGTTGAAAAGCGTCCGCTGCCGGAGGTTGAAATCATCGATATGCGGCAGGAGTTTCAGGAAACCGGAGGCGAACAGGTCATGTCGCGCAAACTCACGGAAGAGATCAAGGATCGACTGGAGCGCAAAGAGCAAGTCATGGTCTTGCTGAACCGGCGGGGATATTCTCCTCTTGTTCTCTGCCGCGCCTGCGGCAAGACATTGGAGTGCAAGAACTGTGCGATCGCCATGACGCATCACAAACGCTCACAGCGGATGGAATGTCACTATTGTGGTTTCACTGCGCCGGTGCCGAAAACATGCCTTCAGTGCGGAAGTGAGTACGTCTATTTTCTCGGAACGGGTTCGGAAAAACTGGAAGAGCTGCTGCACGGAATGTTTCCACAAGCGCGCATCGCACGTCTGGACCGGGATACGGTGCGTGGGCGCGCAGATTTCGAGCGTACTCTAAACGCTCTTGATGCAGGCGAACTCGATTTGCTTGTGGGCACACAGATGATCGCTAAAGGCCATGACATTCACGGAGTTACGCTTGTGGGCGTGGTGGGCGCGGACATGGCCCTGGGATTGCCCGATTTCCGCGCCGCCGAACGCACCTTTCAACTGCTAACTCAGGTGGCGGGCCGGGCCGGGCGCGGACAGACGCCCGGGAAGGTGGTACTGCAAACATATTTTCCAAGTCACTATGCGGTGCAGTACGCGGCGCAACACGATTTCGCTGGATTTTATGACAAGGAGCTGCGCTTTCGAAGCTGGATGCACTATCCGCCTTACAGTGCCCTGGCCAACGTGCTGGTGCGAAGTAACAAGCTCGACGAAGCGCTGCGATGGTCGGGCATTTTGGGGAAGTGGTTTGCAACGAGCCGGCATGAAGGCATCCGGGTACTGGGACCGGCGGCTGCTCCCATTCTTCGTCTGAAGCAGGATTACCGTTATCACTTTGTGGTGAAGTCGGCCAGCCGCGAGAAGCTGAATACCCTGCTTAGATCGATGTTGAACTATGCCGCGGAACAGAAGATCCCGCGTACGCAGGTGATTGTGGATGTGGATGCTGTGTGGTTAATGTGACCGGCGTATCCAGCCCTGCTGGCCAAGGCGGAGGGTCGATGGCTGGCGCTACCGTAAATTCTTCTTAGAGAGAAATTGCTGCACTACTTCTTTGACGTCGCGATGCTGGCCGTCTACCGCGTAGTTCAGTTCGCGCATGTCATCATTGGAAATCTTTCCTGCCAGATCGTTCAAGGTCTTCAACACCTCAGGATGACGCGCGAGCATCTCTCGCCGAATAACCGGCACAGCTTCATACGGAGGAAAATAGTGGCGGTCGTCGTCGAGGACAAACAGGTCCAGTGCCGGAATCAAGCCATCGGTGGTGTTTCCTGCTGCCAGGTCAACTTGCTTGTCTTTGAGTGCACGGGTGAGCAGACCGAGATCCATGATACGCGGCGATTCTGCGAAGCGGAGGCCGTAGGTCGCAACAAGCCCTTGGTAGCCATCGGGGCGCTCCATGAACTCGTAGCCGAAACCTGCGCGCCATTTCGGGGAGTAGGCGCCGGCCTGCGAGATCGTTTTCAGACCGAGACGGCGGGCGTCTTCGCCGCGGATCTCAATCGCGAAGGTATCATTGAATCCGAAGGTCTGGCCGACCTCCAGATTAAATCTCGTCGCGTAGGAGGTTTTGACCTGGTTGTAAACGCGATCTTTATCGCTCGACGGTTGTTCTTTCAGAATGGCGGTGAGGGCCGTCCCCGTGTATTCGGGATAAATATCGATGCGCCCACCGAGGATTGCCTGATGGCAGATATAGCTGCCCGCAAGGTAGAAACGACGTTCTACCGGCAAGTGAGTTGTGTTTTCGACCTGCTGCGCGATGATTTCGCCGAGGACGAGTTGCTCAGTGAAATTTTTGGATCCGACTACGATGCGATTTTCGCGCGACGGACCGCAGGCTGCCTGCGCTACCACTACGATCAACAGCGCTAGACTTCGATAGACCATAGATAGCGGTGCCACCAAATGCATGGGGCCTTCGCAGCCTGACGGCCACTCAGGATGACAATGGGGTTATAGCTTAGTGCGCGGTCAGGCGTTTCTCCAACCAGCCCAGGCTCACGTCTGCGAGGATTGCTAGCGTTGCGGCAGGGATTGCGCCCGCCAGGATTACCTGGTTGTTAACCATGGCGAGGCCCCGGAAAATATATTCCCCCAAGCCGCCAGCGCCGATCGCAGCGGCAATCGTGGCAAGACCAATAGAGATAACGGCGGCGACTCTGATGCCGGCGATGATCACGCCCAGCGCCAGCGGAAGCTCAACTTGCCACAGCAATTGACGGTCAGTCATTCCCATGCCGCGCCCGGCTTCGACAACTGCGCGGTCCACCCCCTTGATCCCTGTGTAAGTGTTGCTGATCAGCGGCAGCAACGCGTATAACGTGAGCGCAAGAATCGCCAGACGGTCGGCGCGCGCGCCAATCCAGGGCGCTGGTAGCAAGAATCCGAACAGAGCCAGGCTGGGAATGGTCTGAATTATGTTGGCTCCGCCGAGTACCGGTTTCTTGAGTATCGGAGAGCGCGTGATCAGAATGCCGAGGGGAATGCCAATAAGAACTGCAAGAGTGATCGACGCCCCGACTAACCAAAGGTGTTCTCCGGTAAGTTCCAATACTTCTGTGTGATTTTTTGCGATGAACTGGAAGACGTTCATGATGGGCCTCGCGAAAAGGTTTGTCGATCGGGTTTATAGTTTTCTTTCTAACACTTTCCTCGCGCCGCGCACGGGACAACCGGCGAGACGCTGGCGCTACTTTGGTTGCGTCTCATGATGTTTGAAGTTTCTTGGGCCATGTTTCGGTTTTGAATGCGTCTACATACGCGGCAACCAAGGGGTCGGTCGAGCACATAAACTCGTCGGGCGGGTGAGTGACGATAAGTTGACCCGCTTCCATGAGGGCGATGCGTGTACCGAGCAACAGAGCTTCGCGCAGATCATGAGTAACGAACACAACGGTTTTTCCAAGGCGTTGTTGCAGCGCGAGAAATTCGCGTTGCAATTCGGCGCGAGTGATGGGGTCGAGCGCGCCGAAGGGTTCGTCCATAAGCAGAAACGAGGGATCGGCTGCCAAAGCCCGAGCCACGCCAACTCGTTGGCGCTGCCCTCCGGAAAGCTCGCGGGGATAGCGCGACGCGAGTTGAGGTTCGAGTCCGACCAATTGCAGCAACTCCTGAACGCGGCCATGGATGCGATCAGGGGACCAGCCTTCGATTTGAGGAACCACACTAATGTTGCGCGCGACCGTGAAGTGCGGAAACAAGCCGATTTCCTGAATGACATATCCGATCATGCGGCGCAGTCGGATGACGTCCCAGTCGGCAAGGGATCGGCCGTCTACTACAATCTCGCCACCGCTTTGCAGCAATAGACGATTGATGAGTTTGAGGGTCGTGGTTTTACCAGAGCCGCTGCGTCCTAAAAGAACCAGAGTTTCGCCATGCTGGACTTCGAGGTTCAGGTTGCGCAGAAGATCGTCACCGGTTTCGAGACGATAAGAAACGTTGCGGAATTCGATGGCCGGGCGATGGTCGGAAGAATCGTTCATGCTAAAGGTCTTACCTGGCACCCTGCCAGGGCGAGACGCCTCCACGACGGCCGACGAGACGACGACGCTAACCCGTATTACGAGACTTCGTATGCTTTTGCGGGCAAGCCAGTGATACGAATTCCGGAGTGGCCCTTGTGTCTGATGTTGAGGCCGATCAGGAGCGCGGTAATCGATTCGACGATGCGCGCACTCTCCAGTTTGCCGCCATCGATTGGCCGCACACCGGGAATTTTTGCGGCCAAGGTTCTCACTTCCTGAGTTGCAGTGGGATCGTCGCTGCATACGATTACGTCGCAGTCGACCGGGCCGTCCGCATTGAGAAGCTCGGCTGAAGCGTTGTGAAAGGCGGCGACGACGGGTATTTCTTTCGGGACCAGTTCGGCTGTTTCTTGCGCGGCTGAGCCTTGCCAGACACCGATTGTGCGGGTAGCGCGGCCGCCCACGCTTGCCGCCAGAGGCACGGTGGTATCAACGACAATTGTGCCGGGGCGAATTGCGGGCTTGATTTGCTTAAGGAGCGCGGCGTGACCTTCGAAAGGGACGGTAAGCACAAGCATATCTGCGGCGGAGCAGGCTCCCAGATTTTCGTCTCCCGATACTTTTGCATTGGGAACGGCGGCAACAATTTTCGCGGCAGCGTCTTTGGCACGCTGGGCGTCACGTGACCCGATGATGACAGTCTCACCCGCACAAGCCCAGCGGAACGCCAGCCCGAAGCCTTCAGGACCGGTGCCGCCGAGGATTGCGATGGTGCGGGCCATTATTGAGCTAACCTCACCAGACTTATCGGAGAAAACTCTTGCTACGCAAACTCGGGCTCGAGCGATTCTTCAAAAGTGATGTGCTCGGGTTGCAATTTGATGTTGATTCGAGTGTAGGTAGTGTTTCGCTCCGCCGGGATGCGTCCCGCTTCGAGAATCCGCGACTGAAACTCCTCTGCGCTGGTGTACTGTCCGGCCGTAGCTCCAGCTTCGCGGGAAATGTTTTCTTCCATCAACGTGCCGCCATAGTCGTTGGCCCCGGCGTGGAGGCAAAGCTGCGACAGTCGCCGGTTCAGCTTAACCCACGACACCTGAATATTGTTGATGGAACCTGTCAGCATCACTCGAGCCAGGGCATGAATCTTAAGATGTTCAGCGAGAGTCGGCCCGGGCCGCGCGATTCCCTGGTGAAACAGCAGGGTGTTCTGGTGTACGAAGCCCAGGGGTACGAATTCGGTGAAGCCGTGGGTCTGGTCCTGGATATCGCGCAGAAGCGAAAGCTGATTGACCCAGTGGGCGGGCGTTTCGACGTGTCCGTACATGAGGGTCGAGGTGCTGCGGATGCCACACTGGTGGGCGGTGCGGATCACTTCCTTCCATTGCGCGGTCGAGAGTTTGTTGCGGGACAGAACGAAGCGGACTTCGTCGTCAAGAATTTCTGCGGCGGTTCCAGGAAGAGTATCGAGGCCGTTGTCACGAAGCATCCGCAAATAGTCGGGCAAGCTCATACCGGTGAGTTCTACGCCATAGACAATTTCCATGGGAGAAAAGGCGTGGATGTGCATGCCGGGCACAGCGCTCTTGATGGCGCGGAGAATGTCGCGATAATAAAAAGGCGGCAAGCCGTGCGGTAGTCCGCCTTGAATGCAAACTTCAGTCGCGCCCAGTGCCCATGCCTCGGTGGCTTTTTGCGCCATCGTTTCGAGGCTGTGAAAATAGCTATCCTGTTCCCGCGGCCCACGGCTGAAAGCGCAAAATTTGCAGCCTACAAAGCACACGTTCGTGAAGTTTATGTTGCGATTAACGACGTATGTGACCAGATTGCCGACCGAATCGCGGCGCAATCGATCCGCTGCCACTAGCAAAGCCAGCAGATCGTCCCCTTCGGCATTCGCCAGCAGGAGACACTGCTCGTGAGTGAGTACGCTGCCATCCTGCGACGCCATTACCTGCTCCAGCGCATTGGCAATTTCTGACGACGCCTTGGCAGCAGCTCTGGGCCACTCCAGGGCGGGAAAGCCTTCCAGTTCGGCATCGGACAAAAGGCGAATCACAATTCCTCCTCGAACTTCGTGCAGCGTTCAGCGAAACAGATCGTTCGCGGCCGGGCGAATCAAATCGCGGGCCGTACCCCTGCCCGGCTGATAAGCGAATCCTCGAATGATACACGCCGGTGTGCGAGACAGCTTGCCGCAAACCAGGCCGGCTGCGCAAGCGAGCTGGTCGGCGTCGGCATCGACGCTCGCCTGCAATTTGTAGTGGTGAGGATCGCGACGACCCCGGTAATCGTGCAAAGCCTTCATCCCGGCCACGCCGATGGCGACTTCGGTAAGACCCTCACGCCAGGGCCGCCCGAAAGTATCTGAGATGATGACGGGAATCGAAAGACGCAGACTTTTCTTCAATGCAACGTGAATTTTTGCCGCCGAGCGGTCGGGATCTTCCGGCAAGAGAAGAGCGTGCCGGCCTCCATCGACGTTGGAAACGTCGACCGCGCTGTTGGCACCGATCAGGCCGTGCCGGGTTTCCGTGATGAGTACGCCGCGTTTGCGACGAACGATGCGGCGGCTCTGGGCGATAGCCAGTTCAATCACGCGTGGATCCAGATCATAGCGGCGCGCCCAGCGACGGGACGCCGCAGACGCTTTGATTGTTTTCAAGTCCACCAATTGACCTTCCGCTTTGGAAACAATCTTATGCTTGATGACCAGAACGTCGCCCTTGCGCAGTCGCTTGTTTTGATGCTTCAGAGCTTCCTGGAGAAGCCCGGTTAGCGAGTCGCCGGGCTTGACCTCGCCCTCGATCGGGATCGGGATAATGTGAAGATTAGCGGTTTGCGGGGGGGCCGGCCTACGCCCCTGTGGCGCTGTGTGATGGCGTGGAGTTGACGTCTTACTCATTCGCGGCCAAGGGCAGCTCGGAGAGTTCCCATTGCCGGATCAGGTTTTGGGAATGGGTTTCACCCGGGGCAGCGGCCAGGATTCGCAGGTCCTCCGCATTATCGATATCGATCGCAATGCCCGGGAGTGGGATCACGACGCAGGGCTTGCCTGTTGCGCGGGCTGCCGCGCGGTGAGGTTTGAAGCTGTCGTTGCCGAAGCGTGCGGGAAAAAGGTTTACTGGACGACGGAAAATTGCGTTGGTGCCACGACCGTCACCGGCTGGAACCAGTACGGAACCTTCAGTGGGCGCGACTGCAATAATCTTTTCCAGTTCCCAAGACTGGATGAGAGGGATATCGGCGGGTATCACCAGCGAACTGTCAACGCCGTTGGATTCACAGAAGCGGGTTGCGGTCTCGATAGCATCGGTTTCACTGCGGTTAGCGTTGTCGGGAATTACAGTGAAGTGATATCGCGTCGCTAATTGAAGAGCAAAGGGGTCGCTGGTCACAATTCCGACTTCGGGGCGGGGTGTCCAGGCGGCCAAGACTTCAAGCACGTCAGATAACATAGCCTGCGCCAATTTAGTGCGAGCGGCCTGATCGAGGATGGCGGCGAGACGTTGCTTGGCGCCGGAAAGATTTTTGACGGGAACCAGAATCATGACGGATCCGATCCGGCGTGGAGAGCGGCTTGGGTGGAAACCGCAGATAAAGTTTGACGGGCGAGTTCGGTTTTCTCGAGCAATGTCCCCATCATTGTGTTCGCGCAGTGGACTCGAAGCCCGGCACGTTGTAATTCCAGGGCTGCCTTAGCGTCGCTTTTGTCGACCACCAAAACATCCAGAAATTCCTGATACACCTGGGCCACGCCAACGATGGAGACAGGCAAACCCTGAGCCGCCATCAGAATGCCGGCCGGCCCGGAGACCGCCTTGTCGCCAACGATGGGGCTGATGGCAGCGACCGAAGCTTTGGTCTCCTTCAACGCCTTCACGATGCCCGGGACGGCCAGGATTGGACCGATGCTGGTGATGGGGTTGCTTGGAGCCAGCAGCACAACACTTGCCGACATAATCGCGTCGATCACACCGGGAGCAGGTTTGGCCTGTTCAACCCCCGCGAAGCGAACCGATTTCACCGGGTCCTGATACCAGCGCTGTACGAAATACTCTTCGAAACTAAGTTCGCCAATAAGAGTGTCAACCCGTGTTTCAACTCGAGCATTACTCATAGGCAGGATACGGCTCTCAACGCCCATTCTTGTAGCGATGATGGCGGCAATTTCGGTGAGAGACTTTCCTTCACGAAGTAATTTCGTGCGCAGCAGATGAACCGCGAGATCGCGGTCGCCAGCGTGAAACCAGATAGGCTCCCCTAACTCGCCCATGGCATGCAGGCAAAGGAACGTATCACCTTGCACTCCCCAGCCGCGTTCCTTGCTAAGAACTCCAGCGAGCACGTAGGTGATTGAGTCGAGGTCGGGAGAGATGTAAAGTCCCCACCATTCCAGATCATCGCCGGTGTTAACGATGACGGTGAGATCCTTCGCTGGAACGACCTGGCGCAGGCCGTCCACAAACTTGGCGCCGCCAGTACCTCCGGTGAGCACGACGATCATGCAGCTTCGATCCTCCCTGCATATCCTTCGCGGTCCGCTGCGGCCTGCACTCTTTCCGAAAGCAGGCTGGAACGTGAGGTGATGCCTGAAAGAAATTCAGGGTACACCGGCAGACGCTGGCGCAAACGATACCCTTTTGATTCGGTGCGAGCCTGCAATTGCGCGAGATGAGGCCAAGGCTTCTCCGGATTGATGAAGTCTGGGGTCAGTGGCGAGACTCCGCCCCAGTCGTTGATTCCGGCGTCCACAAGGTCCTCGTAGTAGGGTGCCGACAGGTTGGGCGGCGCCTGCAGATTGACTTCCGGCATCAAAAGGCGCGCGACCGCGACCGTACGTAACAGTTCTCCGCGACTGGGCTCCGGCCAATTGCGCATGGGAATTTCAGGCTTGGTGCGGAAATTCTGCACGATCACTTCCTGAATGTGGCCATAGCGGCGATGAAGTTCCTGGATGGCTAGAAGCGTGTCTACGTGATCTTCCGGAGTTTCGCCAATCCCAATCAGCAGGCCCGTGGTGAAGGGAACGGATTGTTTTCCTGCCTCTTCGATTGTACGCAGGCGCTTGGTTGGAACTTTGTCGGGCGCATTGTCATGGGCGCGACCGGGGCCGAGCAGAGCCATGTTTGTGGTTTCAAGCATCAGGCCCATACTGGGAGAGACGGCCGCAAGACGGGCGATCCACTCCGCGCTCAAAAGGCCGGGATTGGGGTGCGGAAGCAACGTGGTTTCTCGAAGGATGAGTTCGCACATGGCTTCGAGATATTGCAGAGTTGAGTTGTATCCCAACTTGCGAAGAGTAGCGCGCATTTCAGGGAACGCCAGTTCCGGCTTGTCACCCAGGCTGAACAAAGCTTCAGTGCAACCCATCTTTTCGCCGGCTCGTGCCACTTCCAGGACCTGATCCGGAGTCATGGTGTCAGCGCCCGCTTCTCCCGGATCGCGACGGAAAGTGCAGTAGCCGCAATAATCGCGGCAGAGGTTGGTTAAGGGAAGAAAGACTTTGCGCGAGTAAGTGATGATGCCAGGTTTGAAGCGCTGCTTCGCTGCCAGAGCCGTGGCGAGCAGGGCGGGAAGGTCATTCTCGGAGCAGCCAATAAGCTGGCATGCACTGCCGCGAGAGAGCGGAAGCCCGTGTCGCAATTCGTCGAGAAGAGGGCTCAACGAATCGCCTGGCCGCGTGATGTTTTCTCGTGCGATCAAAGTTTGGTTTCGGGCGGGCCACTCGGTGAACCGCAGGTCCCTCCACTGCGCTCGCCGCGCTTCGTTCCGGTCGGGATGACAATCGGAAAGCGGCCACCAGCAAGAAATCTCTACAAGAATGATACATGAGGTCAAACATAAACACTTCATCAGAGGCTGGAGCCTATTTTCCCAGACCCTCGCCTGAGTGATATAAGTCGATAGCGATATCAGGGCCTTCATGAGCGTTTCCTCAACAGATTTTCGCTTGGCGTTGGGATGTTTTGCGACTGGAGTGACTGTCATTACGGTGGATTATGAAGGGCGAGTGCAAGGTATGACCGCCAATGCATTTGCTTCGGTTTCCCTCGATCCGCCGCTGGTGCTGGTTTGCGTGGACCAGCGCGCCCGTACCCACGCTCATCTGCACGCCAAGAAAAGGTTTGGGGTGAATGTGCTGGCGGAAGATCAGAGAAAGATTTCGGAATACTACGCGCGTGCTGCGCAGGATCATGGACATGCCGAGCGCGAAGCGGACGCTCGCTTCGACCGTACGCCACACGGCACCCCGGTGCTGAATGGCGCCTTGGCTTACCTTGAATGCCGTTTACATACATCGCAGGATGCTGGCGATCATACGATTTTTATTGCTGAGGTCGAGGAAGTGGTAGTGCGCGAGGGTGATCCGTTGCTTTATTACCGCGGCCAGTACCGGAGCATCGAAGACGCTGATTAGGTAGCGCGAGATGAAAGGTTGCCGGGAATGGGATTCAGGTGCGAGGGCGAGTTTCAAACCAACCGCAGCCCGGAAGAGCTGTACGACTTTCTTACCAACCCGCAGAATTTTGCAACGCTGCTTCCTGATTTTCAAGGCATGACGCAAGGGGATGCGACTCATTTTTCATGGTCACCGTAAAGTTGGCGATCGCATACCTGAGCGGCAACGTTGATATGAATATGGAACTGACGGAAGCCCAACGTCCGGTGCGCGCCCAATACGCTGGAAAGGTAAGCGTTGCCGGAACGAATGTCGCGTTGACCGCGGGTTTTGATCTTTTGCTTGCGGGGACTGGCACAAAGGTCGCCTGGCAGGGGGAGGCGGAGATGTGTCGGGCGGACTGGCAGCGATGGCAGTACCGCTGTTGGAGCCGGCGGCCAAGAAAAATGTGATGGAGTTGATTGAGGGATTGCAGTTTGCGCAACAGCAAAGGCGCTAGTCGTCCCAGGGGGACACATATGGCAAATCGCAGAGAGTTTATCCGCACGCTGTCAGGTACGGCGGCGCTGAGCGTTACCACTGATGTAAGCAAACTAGGCAGAATGAGATGGTTGCGCATGGCCACCGCCATGCCGGATGCAGGATCGCACGACCGCTTACAGCCGGATTGGTATCGCCGCAAGATCGCGCAATTGCAGCAAAAGATGAAGGAGCGCAAGCTCAACGCTATGCTTCTTCTGGATGCGACAAACATCATATACACCACCGGATATTTCCATCTTTCGACCGAGCGTCCTGTCGCCGCGTTGATTCCAGAGTCCAGTGATCCGGTGCTGTTTATCCCTGAGCTTGAAGTAGATCAAGTTCAGCTCTGGTGGGTCAAAGACTACGAATCGTATTTCGACTTTCCGGGACCCGTGAACCGCGTGCGTTGGATTTTCGAACGCGTTGCCAAGCGGGGTCTGTCAAGTGCTCGCATTGGAGTGGAGGAGCCTAAACCCGGCCGGTTGCATCAAATGAAGCAGGGAGCTCCGAAAGCCGAGATTGTGGATGCGGGAGACCTGATCGAGCAACTGCGTTGGGTCAAAGACGATGATGAATTACGTATCATGCGCCGGGCGATGTATTTCGCCGACTTCAATGTGGGGGCCGGCCGCGATTTCGTACAACGCAACGGCAGCGTGACCGAAGACCAAATCCTGAAGGCCAGCGCGGATGCGGTTGCGGACAAGATGTCGAAAGAGCTCAACGACGTTGTGGGGGTCGGGATTGATGCTCCTTTCGGCGGATTGGTACCATTCGGGAAGCGCTCGGCCATTCCGCATGCTGTCCCGAGCAAGGACCGCCTGAAGTCAGGGGATGCATTGATCCTAAGTTTCGGAGCCCAGGTGGGCGGCTACACCGTTGAATGTGAACGTTCATTCTGCCTTGGTAAACCGAACGATTACGCAAAGCGGCTGTTTGACGCGATGCTGGCCGCCCATGATGTTGGCGCAGAAAGTCTTAAGGCGGGTGCCGTTGCCGAGGACGTGGACAAGCTGAGTCTGGATCAAATTCGCAAAGCCGGGTTCGAGAAGTTCTTGCGCCACCGCACCGGACACGGAATTGGGCTTGAAGCTCATGAAGCACCTTGGATTGCCGAAGGCGACAAAACCGTGCTGACTGAGGGGATGACTTTCAGTTGCGAGCCCGGGGTTTACGATCCCAATTGGGGCGGATTCCGGCACTCGGATACGGTTGTCGTGCGTCAGAACAAGGGCGAAATACTGAACCGCTATCCCACGCGGCTGGAAGACATGATTATCGAAATTTAACGCGCGATACGCGCGACCAACAATCGGGAGAGTGAAATGCAAGATCAAGAGAAGATCACGAAGCCAGAAGCAGAGTGGCAAAAACAGTTATCGCCAGAGCAGTATTACGTGACTCGCAAGGCGGGAACGGAGCCGGCATTTACCGGCAAGTACTGGAAGACGAAAGACCCCGGCACCTATGCATGCGTTTGCTGCGGGCAGCCGCTGTTCAGTTCGGATACTAAATTTGACTCCGGAACGGGTTGGCCGAGTTTCTATCAGCCGCTGGAGGAGGATGCCATCGTAAATCACACAGACCAGAGTTACGGAATGACTCGGACGGAGGCGCGTTGCTCGCGCTGCAACGCCCACCTGGGGCACGTTTTCGAAGACGGCCCTACGCCTACCGGGCTGCGCTACTGCATGAATTCCGCTTCGTTGGATTTGAAGCCGAAAGACCAGAAGTAATTAAGACAAAAAGTAAACGAAGAGGGTAGGGGCGAAGGAAAGTGTCCGCCCCCACTCAAATTAAGTGAAACGAACTAAACGCCTGCGACGGCAGCCGCTGCCTTGGGCTGCTCACTGGCGAGCTGCTTGGCTGGCTCAGCCGACGCCGGCTTGGCCTGAGAGTTTTTCTGCTCGACCGCGCGAACCTGCACGCTGCCCTTCAGAATCGCTCCATCTTCCACGCTGATCCTCTGAGTGATGACGTCACCCGTCAACGAACCTTCGCTACGGATTTCCAGGCGGTCTGTGACCTGGATGTTGCCATGAACTTTGCCCAGGATGATGACTTCGCGGGCGCTGATGCTGGCGGCGACGGTGCCATTGCGGCCGATGGTGACGCGGCTGTCGGTGAGGCTGATCGTTCCCTCAACCTTGCCGTCGATGTAAAGTGATTCGGATCCGCTGATTTCGCCCTTTACAACCAGCGAACGTCCGATGGTGGCTTGATCTACCGGGACTGTGACGGCTCGTGCCGGCGCAAAAGTCTGGTTTGAAGAAGACTGCGATTTTTGGGAATCTGATGGCTGCAGCATCGGGTGCGGCGCTCCTTAAGGTTGTCCGCGTACGTGCGTTCAGGCGCTCCGCATGCGGGTATGTGAATCTAGCCAATTTCTAATTTGAATATCGCACGGGAAGGTGCGGCGGAGCAGGTTACGGAAGAGCCTGTACGGGTGTCGAAGTTCCCTGGACGTCAGGGTTGCAGGGCCTGTCCCAACTCCTCCCATTCGGCCATCCGGCTCTGCAGGTCAGTTCGGGCGGTGCCGAGTTCCTGGGTAAGTCGTTGCGTTTCTTCGGCACTGACGAAGGTCTGCAAGGATGCCTCGTATTCCGCGACCGCATCTTCCAGCCGGTTAATTTCTGCTTCGAGTTCGTGAATACGGTCTTCTATCTGCTTGCGTTTAATGGGATTCAAACGCTTGCCCGCGTCCTCGGAAGCCGGTTTTTGAGCACCTGAATTTCCGTTTGCATTTTGACTAGCCACCGCATGTGCTTCTAAAGTGACAGCTTTCTGCAACTCGGCGGCTCCGCCTTCTTTGCGCCAGTGATAGTCCTCGTAGTTGCCGGGATAGACCTCGACCCGTCCATCACCGATTTCGAATACTCGAGTCGCTAACTTGTCGATAAAATAGCGGTCGTGCGAAACGAAGACGACGGTGCCGGTGTAATCGCTCAACGCCTTGAGCAGAACGTCTTTTGCGCGCATATCGAGGTGGTTGGTGGGCTCGTCCAAAAGCAGAAAATTCGAGGGATGCATTAGCATGCGAAGCAAGGCGTAGCGATTTCGCTCACCGCCTGACAGGACGCCAATACGTTTGAAAACATCGTCCGCTGAAAAAAGGAAACAACCCAGCAGACTGCGTAGCTCGGTTTGTGTCGAGCGCGGGGAGATTTCCCCCAGATCGTCCAGAATGCGTGCATCAGGATCGAGTTCCTTGTACTGATCCTGCGCGAAATAATCGGCCTGAACGTTGTGGCCCAGTTTGTATTCGCCCTCGGTCAAGGGCTCGGTTTGAGATAGCAATTTGATCAGCGTGGATTTTCCCGCCCCGTTCACCCCGACCAGCGCGATGCGGTCGCCACGCTCGATCATGAAATGGACGTCGCGGAAAACCAGTTTCTCTCCATAGGTCTTGGTTACGCCAGCGAACTCGGCAACGATCCTTCCACCGGGCCTGGGCTGCGGAAAAGTGAAGTGGATCGTTTTTTCTTCTTCCGGCAACTCGATACGGTCGATCCTTTCCAGCTCCTTGATCCGGCTTTGCACCTGCTTGGCCTTCGTGGCCTGATAGCGGAAGCGGTTGATGAAGACTTCCAGTTGCTCAATGCGTTCCCGCTGGTTGCGGTACGCAGCCTCCAGTTGTTCCAGGCGTTGGGTTTTCGCGCCTAGATATTTTTCGTAGTTGCCGGCGTAAAGGTGAAGCCGCTTGTTCCAGAGCTCGGCAATCTTGTTTATGGTCACGTCGAGAAAATATCGATCGTGAGAGATCAGCACGAAGGCATATGGATAATTGCTGAGATATTCTTCCAGCCAGTTTCGGGCTTCGAGATCAAGGTGGTTGGTTGGCTCATCCAACAGCAGCAGGTTGGGCTGTTGCAACAGCAATTTGACCAGCGCGATTCGCATCTGCCAGCCGCCCGAAAATTCTTCGGTCTGCCGAGTCCAGTCTTCTTTACGGAACCCTAGGCCGGAGAGCACAGCGCCGACTTGCGCCTCAATGGCGTATCCGTCACGGCTGGTGAATTCGTGCTCCAGCCGCTGATAGCGCTCGGCTACCTGAGTGTATTCGGGAGAGGCATGGTCGATTTCCGACATGCGGCCGGTAAGTTCTTCCATCTCTTGTTCCATGGAACGCAGCTTGGAGAAAACCGACATGCACTCCGCGAACACGGTACGCCCGGCGAGTGCCAAGCCATCCTGCGGCAGATAGCCCGCGCTGATTCCTTTGGCCCGGTTTACCGAGCCGTAGTCTAGACTTTCGGACCCAGCCAAGATTTTCAATAGCGTCGATTTGCCGGTTCCATTCGCGCCCACGAGTCCGACCCGGTCGCGGGGCGTGATCATCCAGTCCGCTCCTTCGAAGAGGAGCTTATGACCATAGCGTTTGCCGGCTGAGGATAACTGAAGCATTCACTCAATCGTCTCATGAGACGGCTGTTTTGTTGAAGGTGTGCGGAGGGACCGCTAGGGTGCGACTGCGGTTTTTGCCGTGCCGATTCTTTCGAGGGCGCGATCGATCACGGTTTGCAGTTCATGCGCGTATTTCACTTCGCGGCCTTTGGCCAAAATCTTTCGGGCGTCTTCCGGAGCGAACCACGTGGGATTCCGTGCACTTTCACAGGGACCATTTTCCCGCTGTACCTCAAGCAGGAACGCCTTGATCACATACTCCCGGACTCCCGGAGGCTTCCAGAAAACTCCCTTGGAGTGGAGGTACAGGCAAAAATGTCGCGACTGGATAATGCCGCTGACTCCGGCCTCTTCGCGGGCTTCACGTTCTGCCGCCTTGCCATGTGAAAGAGATAGTTCGGTATCGCCTTTAGGAAATGTCCACTTGTTCCCGCCGTTGGTGTTGACCAGCAGGAATTCAATCGATGCGCCTCGTCTTCGGTAGCAGACGGCTGCGACCTGGAGGGGAAGAGCCTGTTGTGGAGCTCTGGCTGCGCCCATAACTAGATCCCTCGCCCGGACAACACGGCCTGCGCGGGCACACTTAAATATTAGACCGAAGATATTTCAGCAATGTTAAAGTGCAACGGAAAAGGTGCAACCCCTTATTACCAAAGAGTTACGAGTGAGGTGTCGGGAGACAGGGTTCAGGCTGCTGCAGGGGCCGGCTCTCCAACCGGTGCATGCTGTCGAGGATCATCGAAATGACATTCTCATCGCCAACCGCCGTATTGATCATCATGTGATACAGGCAGCGGGTAGGCCAATCGGCGCCGAAGTAGTGTTTCACGAATTCGATGCGATCGCGATCGACTGTATCCACTAACTCCTCGGCCTCTTTCTCGCTGTGCCCGATGCTCTGGAGCCGGCGCAACTTTTCGGTCCGCGGAGCGTAAAGGAAGACGTGAAATGTGTCGCTCTGGGCGCGAAGAAAATACGGGGCACCGCGTCCTACGATCACGCATTTTCCGGCTGCAGCCGCACGCGACATGACTTCCTGGCCGATAGCCACAAAACTGTCTGCATCAAAAGGCTCGGTGCCTCTCATCGGCATGCTGCGCTCGTAACTGCCTCGCCAAAATGTCTTAGCCAAGCGATGAAACGTGCTGTCCAGCCGCTCGTCACAGTACATGACGGCCGACCGATCGACGTGAGCTTCTTTGGCGATTTCCTCGGTGAGGGCCTGGTCCCAAAGCTTCCATCCGAGGCGGTCAGCAATTACGCGAGCGATCTCGGCAGCCCCGCTTCCAAATTCGCGTTCGATGGTTATAACTCGAAACATCGTACCCCTCCCCGCTAACCCACTGTGGAGCGGACGCGTTACTAGTGCACCGCCATCTCGCCGCCGGTGGGAGGACGTTTCATTAGAAAAACCAAAGGAACCATGACTAGAATAGCTACTCCCAACAACCAAAAATTGTCAATGTAAGCCAGCATGCCTGCCTGGCGAATAACATTTCCCTGCAACAAAGCGTACGCCCGATGCATGGCTTCTGAAGGGGAAAAGCCCCGAGTCTGAAGCGTCCGCGCCAGGCCCTGGAGAGTAGACTGCATTTGAGGATTCGCAGCGGAAAGATGACTCGACATCCGGCTCAAGTGGTACTGCGACCTCCGGTCAAGCATCGTAGTCACGATGGAAATGCCTACACTGCCCCCGATGTTTCGGGCAAGATTCATCAGTCCCGAAGCCTGATTGTTCTTCTCTTTGGGCAGAAACGCATAGGCCGCAGTGTTTATGGGGATAAACAGGAACGCCAACCCCATGGTCTGGATCATCCGGGCATACACCACCGTCCGGAAATCGACTCCGAGGGTAAAGTTAGTTATATGGAAGAGGGAGAAGGAAAGCACAACCAGTCCATAGACCATGAGTTTGCGGGCGTCGAAACGAGAAAGCAAAAAACCCACGAGCGGCATCAGCAGCATAAGGCTGAAACCTCCGGGTAGGAGCGCCAATCCCGATTGTTCGGCGGTGTAGCCCAGCAGGCTCTGCATGAAAAGAGGCAGCAAAACGGTGCTGCCCAGCAATGCAAATCCCAGCATGAACATCAAGAGATTGGACGCCGCGAAGGTGCGGTTTGTGAACAGATGCAGGTCGATGACGGGATCTTCGTGAGTCCATTCCCAGTAGATCAGAAATAGCAGGGAACCGGTCGCAATCACTGCGAGTGTCAGAATGAAGTGCGATTCGAACCAGTCATCGCGCTGTCCTTTATCCAGTACAACCTGCAATGTCCCTAGACCGAGAGCGACCAAACCCAGGCCAATGTAATCGATTTTGGTTTCTGAAAGCTTCTTGCGCTTTAGGAAGGGCGGGTCCTGAATGAGGCGGGAGGTCAATATCAAAGACAGAATCCCCACCGGAATGTTCAGCAGAAAAATCCAGCGCCAGGTGAAATTGTCGGTGATCCACCCGCCCAGAGTTGGGCCGATCGCTGGCGCCAACACCACCGCCAAACCGTATACAGCAAAGGCCATGCCGCGCTTTGAGGCGGGAAAGGTGTCGGCCAGAATCGCCTGTTCACTAGGCTGTAATCCCCCGCCACCGGCGCCCTGAAGCACGCGAAAAAAGATCAGCATCCCCAGATTCGGCGCCAACCCGCAGAGTAGCGAGCTAATAGTGAAGATGGCCACGCAGCTCATATAGAACCGCTTTCGTCCGATGATCGAGGACATCCAGCCGCTTAACGGTAAGACGATCGCGTTGGATACCAGATAGGACGTGAGGACCCACGTGCTCTCATCGGTACCTGCGGAGAGGCTTCCGGCTATGTGCGGAAGGGAAACGTTGGCGATGCTGGTATCCAGCACCTCCATGAAGGTGGCGAGGGTGACAGCGAGAGCAATGATCCAGGGATTGACCGCCGGGCGCGGCAGAGCAGCGCCCTCGGCGGTCAGTACCACACTGCTCATCGCACCCAAACCTTTGGCTCGACCGACATCCCCGGGCGGAGAATATGTTCTTTTGTCTCGCCCTGGTCAAACGTGATCTTCACGGGGACACGCTGCACCACCTTGACGTAATTGCCGGTAGCGTTTTCCGGCGGTAACAGGCTGAAGAGCGCGCCGCTGGCTCCAGCGATGCTTTCCACATGGCCGTTGTATTTCTTGCCATAGGCGTCGACGGAGATCGTCGCGCGTTGGTCCGGCCGCATCAGCCGCAGCTGGCTTTCCTTGAAGTTGGCTGTAACCCAAATGTCGTCCAAATTGATGATCTTCATCAACTCTTGTCCGATCGAGACGTTCTGGCCCACTTCGACCGTGCGGTTGCTGACGACTCCGTTCACAGGCGCTACCAATTTGGTGTATTGCAAATTCAACATGGCTTGTTCCAGCGCAGCTTTCTTCTGCTGCGCCTGGGCTACCGCGGCTTGGGCTCGCGAACGCGTTTGAGCGTTTTGCTGGGGGGCGGTTTCGGCGGCGCGAAGGTTAGCCTCCAGTTGCTCGCGCTTGGCCTGTGCCTGAGTGACCTGTTGCTCCGCCGCCAATGCAGTGGCGCGGGCCGCTGCCACTCCGGCCGCGCTTGAACGGGCCGCTGCTACTGCCTGGTCATATTGCTGGTGTGAAATTTCCTGCTTATCCACAAGCTGTTTGTAGCGGCCCACATCGTTCTGCGCTTTAATGTCATTGGCAATGGCCTGCTCCAGCTGCGCTCGTGAAGCGTCCAATTGCTGGCGCGCCATCGCCACTCCGGCCCGGCCGCTTTCTAATTCAGCCTGCGCGGAAGACAGCTGGCTGCCGGTATTCACTGTGGTGATCGGAACGTTGACTTGCAGCGACTCCGCGGTCGCCAAAGCATCTTGATAGGCGGCCCGTGCGCTGGCGACGGCAACCTCATAATCCTTGGGATCGATTTCGACGAGAGGAGTCCCCGCCGCTACGTACTGGTTGTCATTAACCAGCAGCTTTGCCACATGCCCCGAAACTCGCGCGCTGATCGCGTTCAGATGACCATCAATCTGGGCGTCGTCAGTCGACTCGTAGCTTCCGAGATAGCGCCAGAGAAAGAATCCCGCCACCAGCAGAACGATTGCCCCGACAATCATGGCCAGGCGGAAACGAGGGTTGCGCGAAGCTTGCTTCCATTGAAGGTCCTGGTCCGATGCGGGCAAGGGTGGATGCTCGCGAGTTGCAACCGGAGGCGTGTCGTTCACTTTCGTCTGTGTGCTTGATTCCATATCACTTGCCTTTTAAATAATTTCTTACGCCTTCTTCGGCGTACCCCATGGCGCGCACCAGTTCGATTTTGGCCAGATTATGGGAATACAAACTAGAAATATAGCTTTCATGTGCCGAAGCTACTGTTTCCTGCGCCTGCACAACCTCCAGATTGTCGGTAACGCCGGCGGTAAAACGGTCGCGAGCCTGAGTAAGAGTCTGCTCCGCCAGATCGACCGAACTGCGCGCGACTTCTACCTGCTCGGCGGCAGACTGGAGATCGAGTAGCGCAGTCCGGACTTCGTATTCTATCTGGCCGCGCAGGTTTTCCAGACGCGCCCGGTTCCGCTTCAAGGTAGCGTCCGCAAGCAAAACATCAGCCTGCGTCTTTCCACCCTGAAAAATGGGGATATTCAATCTGCCCGAAACCTCGAACGAGCCATGAGAGTTTCCCGGGTTGACCCCCACGTCACCATAATCAGCGTTCAGGTCAATCGTAGGGAGATGTTCGGCTGATGCCCCTTTGCGATAGTATTCCGCTGCGCGTACCTGTTGAACCGCTCCTAGGTAATCGGAACGGGAGGCGTATGCGCGCTGCAGACTCTGTTCCACTCCGAGCGTCGCCAGGGTGTCGTATGGAGCTTTCGAAACCAGTTCGATTTCCTGGCCGACGGGTAACCCGATGGCGCGCACTAACCCGAGCTTTTGCTTGGCATAGTCGTTGCGAGAAGCAATCAACTGTTGTTGCCGGTTTTGCATTTCCACTCTAGCTCGAAGTGTGTCAATGGCGGGGCTTAAGCCCGCGTTCTGCTGGTCCGTCGCTTTTTCATGGAGCGCCTGCGCGTTCTTCAGTTGCGCTTCCGCCGTTTCCACTCGAGCACTGCCAGACAGGGCCTGCAGATACGCATTGCCGGTGGCGAGCACCACCAGGTCACGTGCGTCTTTGTAGCTGTAATGAGCGGCGTGCTCGTCTTCCGACGCTCCGCGTTCGCGATAAAGCGCTTTAAGATTCAAAATCGATTGGGTAAGGTACACGCGAGCATCGAAGTATCCGTAGGGGCCGACGATGGTCGGGAATCCTGGAAAACGCAGACCCTCGGCTGCCAGGTTTTCTTGTGCTGCGTTCTCGCTGATTCCGGCATTCAAATTGGGCAAAAGGGCGCTGAGTTCCTTCCACTTCTCACCGCGCGCGGAAATGGTGTTGTAGCTTTGCAGCAAAACTCCCAGGTTGTTCTTGAGAGCGAGATCAATTGCGTCCTGAAATGTGAGGGAAATCGTTTCGGAGCTGATTTTGCCTTGCGGAACGCTACCCGAGTAAGGACTCTGGCCTGACGGAAGGCTGATCTCGGTCGCGCCGGAGGATCCCGTGTCGGGTGCCGTTTGCGAGTATCCAGCGGTAGGTGTCTGCGCGATAGCCAATCCGGGCAAAGCTGCGACCAGACAGAGGATGGCCGTCATCACGGTGGCGATCCGCCCGGGTTTTCGTGGAGAGAATCTTGTGAAATTCAGTTCTTCCATAGCGGAGAGGGGCGGAATGCAATCAATACAATAAGTTATCTTGATTCCAGGTGCGCGATTATAGATGCAAACGATTCTTTTCAGGGACATTGGACCTGTTAAGAGCCATCCGCTTTACAAAACTTTGCCTTCCGAGAGGGAAACTGTTGCATCTAAACGACTAAAGAAAGCCCGCACGGAGGATCGTTTTGAAAAAGCTCAGTTTAGGCCTGGCGGTCATTTTGTCTTTCCTTGTCCCCAATGCCCTTCGTGCGCAACAATTTGACGCTGCCTTTGGCGTCGGTACTATTTTGGCACCGTCAGCTTCTAGCGCGACTGGAAACCACAATCCGGTCACTCTGAGCGGCGGTGCTTATCCGGCTTTCAGTGCCGATATTCTTTTGAAAAATCAGTTCGGCGTGAGCGGCGAGCTGGCTTGGAGGGCCAGCCGGAATATCTACGGAGGTTTTGCCCCGGCGCGTCCGCTTTTTTATGACTTCAACGGAATCTATGCTCCCAAACTGGGCAATCACGCAGCCGCCGAACTCCAAGCCGGACTTGGATGGGAGAGCATTCGCTTCTATCAGGGATTCACCAGTTGCGGGACCTTCAGCTGTACCGACTTCGTTAGTAGCAATCACTTCATGGGTCACTTTGGAGGCGGCATTCGTTACTACATCCACGGTCACATCTTTGTCCGCCCAGAAGCCCATTTGTACCTGATCAAAAATAACCAGGAGTTCAGTTCTCCGGTGGCGACACGGGTAGGCATTTCTCTCGGTTACACCTTCGGACCAGGCTTCTAGCCCGATTTCCGACACATGAAAGATAGCAAGCATCTGCAACAACTGCGTTTGCAGCGGTTGCTCCGACGGTATCGACGGTGGCCCGTGCTGGCGTACATTGCGTCAAACGCCACGACAACTGCTTCAGTACTTTGTCCACCATGTCCACGGATTGCGCGCAGCGGATATCCTTCCGCCCTCGCTCCTCCGGCGACAAATAACTTGGCGATAAATAACTTTAAAGATGTGATTCCGCTGCTGATCGGCTTCTCGTCTGCCCTCTCCTACCATCCCAGGCTGCGGATCAGGAGTAGTTTTTCAGATCCTATGAGGGAACGGAAAGTAGCAATTCTCTCAACGAAATCGCGAGCCTCGAGAGCCGGATTCGAACCTCCGGCTGTACATGTTTGCGGCCCGGAACCGCGTACGCAAATCGCGCAGTAGCAGCCTGGGCGCATAGTGTGTGTAGAAATAGGCGACCGTGAAACTGGGGGCTGGAGATGACGACGTTGGGAGAGCTGCAGAATCTGCCGAAATGGCGCAGAATTGTTCTGCTACTCGCGTCGTTTTTCGGCCTGGTTGCCGGGCTGTGCATGGTTTTTGTGTTGGTTGTGGCCGCGGCTCAGGGCTGGCAGGAACACACCCGGGCACAGTGGCCGGAGGCAACGGCGCAGGTTCAGCGATGCGGCCTGGATATTTACACGCACAAGCCAGAGTCGTACTGGATCGATTGCAGTATCAGCTACAGGGTTGGCGGCGAGGAAATTGTGTCCCACGTTCATTCGCACAGCACGCCGGCGCCGCGACGGGTCATCTGGCAATACCCGCCGGGGCAGTTCGAGAGACTGCAAGAGTGGGTGGATGCGCATCCCAAGGGGACGCCGATCGTAGTGCATTACGACCCCGCAAACCAGAGCGCGGCGGTTCTGGTGGCGACCGATATGCCGCTGGGTGGACCACGGACGCAGGGTAACTTGAACCTGCTGGGAATCGCAGCGCTGAGTTGCGTGGTACTAGTGGCGATCGCGCGAATCACGCGGCCGCGATCCCCTGCGGTTAACGGAGGCGGTTAAAAGCCTGGCCCCGGTCAAAACATTGCTGCTGATTCGAGTTTTTCAAGCGGCCTATTCGAAGGCTTTTCGCAGGAAACGCCGAATTCCGAAATCGTATAGAGCCGCTCCCGCCAGCCCGCCCAACAGCGGAGCCAATACCGGAACCCACCAAATTCGGTTTCCGTCGGTAATGCCATTATTTCGAAAGCCAGCCACTACCGTAAATAACCTGGGGCCGAAGTCACGTGCTGGATTGATTGCGTACCCATGCATGCCCCCAAAACTCATGCCTATTGCGACCACCACTAGTCCGATCATCAATGGAGCCATGTTGGCTCCCGGGGGCGTGTTGTATTCGTCTGTGATGGCGAAAATGAAGAGCAATAGCAGGCCGGTGCCGATCACCTGGTCCAAAAATCCCGCCTGAAGTATCGCCGGAAAAGCAGGAAAAGTAGTAAAGACCCCCGCAGTTCTTTCCAATTGAGGGTCGACCTGATGAAAAGCGGGAAGATAATTTTTGTATACCAGCGCCGCGGCCACGAACGCTCCCGCAGTTTGCGCGAAGCAGTAGGGCAGGACTTTACGCCAGGGAAATCCCCGAAAAACGGCCAGAGCCAGAGTGACAGCGGGATTGAGGTGCGCTCCGGAGACTTTGCCCGCGATATAGATGCCCATCGTCACCGCCAGCCCCCATGCCACGGTGATGTTGGTAAAGCCTCCGTGAACCACCTCACCCGGCACCGCGGAGGGGAACAGCACGACCATGGCGACTACTCCTGTTCCCAACGCTATGAGAACAAAGGTTCCCAGGAACTCGGCAATCAACTCCGCTAGCAGCGGAAACTCGGGACTCATCGGTAGTCTCCTGTATTTACAGGTCCGGGAGGCGCGCCGTAGTCTAACAAAAATAACCACTTACGACGATGGTCTCCCGGTCGGCCTGACGCTGTAATCCCCGAACAGCAAAATGGTAAGGGGTTGCGCTTTTGAAGCCGGGCCGCTACGCGGGTTAAGCAGACGCATCTAATAGCCAGAGACGTGGGTTTCGAGTCCGGGTAGTGAAATGCGACGTATAAGCTTAAGAAACTGTCCTCACTGTGGTTGCTCCAAGATATATTCGTCAAGTTTGCGTACTTTCGGGGATAGGTTATTACTTCTTTTCTTTCTCCGACTTGTGAGATGTCACGTCTGCATGCGGCGGCACCTCAGACCCACGTTTGTTCGAACTGCCCCCAATCCAGCTCGAAAGCCAGCCCTGGGACCTCGGGAGGAGGTTTTTGCGTTCAGGGAAAGAGAAGAAGGGCCCGCATACCGCTAAGCAGAGACCCGGTTGAACCGTGCGTTCTGAGATTAACCGCTGCCTTTAGGGCGTCTCGACAAAGTCAAGTAGCTGGTCTTGTGCCAGTCCCTGTCTTCTGCTTCAGGTTTTCTTGCAAATGTCGTGCACTCATTCAACGTCGTTCCAGCCCTCGGTGTTCATTATCAGTCTTCCATCAGGACCGCATGACGAGCTTTTTCTAGAGCATCCACGATGGGACTCCGACCCCCGGCTCGTCTTCGATCAGAAATATTTCCTGACAGTTCCAATCTCGCTAAGATTCGCGATGCAGAGAATCCGATGTAAGGATCAAACAGGAAAACGTAGGAAGTCCGAACTGTGTGTGGGTATCGGGGAACATGGGAAACCGAGGTGAAAAGTAGAACCTTGGGGTGGGAGACGGGAATTGAACCCGCAACGTCCGGAGCCACAGTCCGGTGCTCTACCGATTGAGCTACTCCCACCGTACCTCGACGATTATAGCAAGCTGGAGGTTGGAGCCGATTAAAGAGAGAGATGTTAAATCCGGCGTCGTGTTGCAGAGCTGGAGAAGATTTCAGGGACGGCCGACGCCTGCGTATTCGAAGCCCATGGCCCGCAGACGTACTGAATCGAGTAGATTCTTTGTGTCGACAATTACCGGACGTTTCAGCAGATGTTTGATGCGATCGAAATCGAGGCTGCGAAACTCCGGCCACCCGGTTCCGACTACCAGTGCATCCATACCCTCGGCGGTGTCGTATGGCGTTTCACAATAATGAACCGTGCCGTTCAATTCCATGCGGGCCTCGGGAATCGCGACCGGGTCATACGCGCGTACCCGTGCTCCCTTGGCGACCAGACTCTTTGCGAGATGTAGTGACGAAGAACCCGCAACCGAGTTGGTATTGGGTTTGAAAGCCAGGCCAAGGATTCCGACGTCTTTGTTGTGTACCGAGTGCACGATGGCGGAGATCTTTTCCATGATCCGGTCAGCCAGGCCGTGATTGACTTCACGGGCCGCAGTCAGCACTTTCAGTGAAACGCCTTTGCCACGTGCCAGTTCAGCCAAGGAATCCATGTCAGATGCGGCGAATAATCCGCCCATTCCGGCGCCCGGTTGCAGGCAGCGAGGCGCAATCTTTTTGTCCAGACCGAGCGCCAGGGACAAGCTGACGGCGTCGGCATTCACGTGCTCGCACAAGCTGGATAATTCGTTGATGAACGAAATCTTGGTGGCGACAAAAGCGGTGGCCGACTCGCGTACTAGTTCCGCGGTCTCGTGATTCGTCACGATAACCGGAACTCCCCGCATGACCAGTGGGTGCAAAATTTGTTTCAGCGCCAGCACCGCGTCATTGGACGCGCTTCCCAGAATGATGCGGTCAGGCCAATTGAAATCTTCCATGGCACAACCCGGAGTGACGAAAACCGGCTGCGACACGATAGTGGCTTTTAATCCCGCCTCTTTCAATCGCTTTTCGACGGAGGTAGCGGTTCCTACTCCTACCGGCGTCATGATGGAAAGAATGGGTGGGTTAGGAGCGAGGCGTGCAATTCGAATCGCCAGGTCCGCCAGATGGTCGGGCGTATCCTCAGCCAGAAAAATTACCTGCGCCTTCCGCGCAAAGGATTCAATGTCGGTGGAATAGGCCAGACGTCCGGATCGTACATTCCGCTTGATCACCTCGGTGAGATTCTTCTCAAAGAAGGGCACATTTCCCTGGGCCATTTCGACCATGCGCGAACTATCGGGATGGCAGCAGGTTACCGGAGTGCCAAAGTCGGCCAAACAGGCTGAAACTATTGTGCCTAGATAGCCTGATCCGTAAACCCCTGTCTGCATATGCCTCCCTGCCTGGATCTCACAGAACCCGCACGGGAAGCGGCGTCCACGCAGCAACCCAACATCTTATGTACATCCTGCGGGAAGCGTTGGCAATAGACGGGAAGGTCATGTACCACAGGCTTCGGGCTGTGCATTCCTGCGAGTTCCACGTCGGCAGATTGAGACGTTACGTTGGCACTTGGCGTGCCTGTTGGCTCCGCACTTCGACTCTAGCGCATGACGAGTTGACGGCCCAGGCGGACTTCCGCCAGGTCTACCCATCGGTTGGGTTCTTCTTCTCGCACGAAAATCAATTCACGCACTCGAATATCCCGACTGCCAGTAAAGTGATTCCAGCGCTGGCTGGCGATTTGAAACGCCTGTTGCGCTTGCGCTTCTGTCCCCATTTTCACGATGGTCAAATGCGGCATGTAAGGCCATTCTTCTCTTGACGCCAGAGCCCCTGTGGCGAGCATGTCGTGAAGCTCGCGCATCCGGTAGGCGCCGCTGGCAACGCGGATGAAGACCGTGGCCGTGAGCGGGCAGAAGGTCTCAACCTCTCCCAGAGTGACGGTGAATGGCTCAACCTGGCTGCAGATTTCCTCCAGGGTTTCACGGGCAGCCGATTCCGTCCTGGACAGAATTCGCGGCGGAAGCACTGTCAGGTGCGCGGCCAGGTGAGAGTGCTCAGGGTGTAGCCGCCGTCGAAGGTCTTCGACAAACTCCCCGACTGGATTCTTGAGGTAGGCCACCAGAGCGTAGCGCGCAGTTGGAATCATCCCAGGCAAATTATACGCCGTGGCCGTTAACGGGAGCGGAATTGGGCTCCAATCCGCTGAGAATGTGTGCCCTAGGTTTGCCTGGGGTTGGCAAATCTGGCAGCCGGCGATCGACTATTGATCAAAGATGTCCTTCTAACAGTCAGGGCGTTGCACACCTGTTGGCCGGCCTTGAGTCGTACTGCGGGTCTGAACGCTCTCCTCATTCTGACGACCTCTCGAAAAAACAATAACTTGGGAGTTTGCTCTTCGCTCAAGCATATCCCTAGTGCCTCGAACCAGAGGGGTTCCGACACAATTTGACAGCCCGTACCGATTGGGTGCAGGAGGCACGATCTGTCAGCCGGCCGCGTAATGGCTATCATGGGCTTGGAGGACATTTCGCCATGCGCACGCAGGTGGAACGGCGTACCGTCAATCTGGCTGCTTATCCGGATCTGGCAGTCATCTATCTTGGGATGCGAGTTAATCGCATCACCGGAATCAAGACACTGCTAGGCTTTGGGCCGAAGATCTCTTCCTCTGCTGCGGCGCAGCCGGAGGGATTGCTTCGGCACGAGACAATAATCTACTCGTTATTTCCAATGCATGTTGGCATGCGCCAATACTGGCGTGACTTAAGCTCACTTTTGGCGTGGACCCGCTCGGACCCGCACCGGCAGTGGTGGCAGAGTTTTTTGAAAGACTCCGGCGGAACCGGGTTCTGGCACGAAACGTATCTTCGACGCGGGGGCATCGAGGCTGTTTACGACGATGTCCCGGAAACCATCGGTTTAATGGCCTTCGCACCCGTGGTGCCGGCTCGCGGACCGATGTTTGGCGCAGCAGCCCGGGCCGAAAAGGAATTTGGCCAGCGCCCCGTACTGTCTGAGGAAGAGCTCTACGGGGACCCAGAAATATAAGCCAGAACTATCAAATGGCGATGATCGAAATGTGACCAAGAGGTGAATTTCTTCCGGGTATTTGTCCCCATTGCGGGCCACAGGTCGGCGTTGCTTGCAAGCATCCGTGGACTGGTCGTGGAGAGACGAAATTATGCGATATTTCGCGTTCGTGATGTCGGGATAGAAGCCGCCGAGTTAACTGCCGGATCATCTTCAATGGCTTTCGCCGGGTGACGGGAAACATGCCACAGCGCGAGTTCGACTCGGTTCCACATCTCCCGAATGTAATTTTTCACAACGTGCTCAGTGGCGCCGATCTCTCGAGCGATCTCCTTGTTTTTCAAGCCTTGGGACACAAGATCGATAATCCTCTCATCTCTCTGTTTGAGTATGCGGCTACCTTCGTGATTGTTTCGCACTCGGGTCTCCTAGAGAGGCTAATTTCGCCCAGCGGGCAAACGCGCGTTTGATAAAAGGGCGCAACTCGGCGGGACTACCTTCCGATGGAAAGTAACTCTTTCGAGTATCACCGTTGATGACGGTCGAATGAAAAAGACGTGAAATTCACACCGGGAGAAGGAGGTCAGGAGGCAGCCCATAGATCCCGCACATACAAGCAATTCGAAATGCAAAAGACGGAACGGGCCACGGACCTACGGTAGGATTGTTGTCCCAAGCGCCCTAGCCTCGATCCGGTTGAATTCTTACCTCAGAGTTCGCGAACATTGAGTGCCCGACCTGCCACAAATCTGTCCAGCTGAAAACTGGCCAAACGCGTCCGCGTATGGCAGACTGTGATGCATGGCAAACGAGCAACCAAACCAACAACCTCGCCCTCAGTTTCGCGAAGATTATAAGGTTCAAAAGCTCATCGAACGCATTGGGAAGAAACTGATACTCCAATCGAAGGCCGCTCGCGAGGTAAGTCAATCAGGGTCAAAAAACTAGGCCCGATCACTATTGGTCGTCATGTCATACAAGCCTCCGGCGAAAACAAAGGTTGGGGCCGGCAGACCTTTGTCTCGTTGCACGCTACGTTTATGATTCGCTTGATCAGGCGCTGCAGGGCAGAGATGAAAAAGACGACGATGGATATTGCTCAGAAGTGCTGCGTTCGGCCATTCTGGGCAAACCAAAAACAATCGGCTGACAATTGTTTTGTAGCGATTTAACCCTGGTGTTCACCACTAAAATGTGGATTGTAATATGCGGTGTAGCCAGGCTCCAGCCGTCGGCCTTTTTCGCTGAAAATGCGGAAGCTCCCTAACCCAATCTTCTGGAGGCCGAACTGTAGAGAAGTAGCCAACACGCCGAAGCCAAAAGCTAAGCCCAAGACCAAACTCTCTATGATTAACCACAATCGAATTGCCGTGTAGTGCCCGCTTACAATGGGGAACGAATCGTGAGCGAACGTTTGCAAGTTCAGGCGCTTCGCAATAGCGAGCGTCTGGTCGGAGCTGTCGACCAGGATGGTGATATCCACCAAGTCCGGCAGTTCGCGGACGGTCTCTTCCGGAGTCCGTTTCCGTACGTGCGTGTCTTTGGTGGAATCGGTGGGGGCGGATATCAGTTTCTCGCTACCATATCTCCGATACCGCCCACGACTGCTGACGAGTTGGCCTCCCGCATGCCCGCGAAGGCAGCGGTCGACTTGGTGGAATTGATTCAGCAGGACCCCGCCGCCCCGGCCATGGACGACGACCGGCCAGTGAATGAATACTATTATTTGCGCCACAGCCCGGTTCTTTTCGGCCGAGTGCTGTCGACGGTGTCCAGATAAAATATTCGCTAGATTCGATACGGAAATACCGACAACCGAATCGACGAGCTCGGGGAGTTTGAATATTCAAACAAACGAGAGGTCAACCAGCTCGGGGAATTTCTAGAAGCTGAGGTGAGCAGGATGAGCTAGACCGGTGGCTACCACAGGTACGCAAATACAAAATAGACGGTGGACCCCAGAACTACAACAACCGCCACAATTCCAAGCCAGCATGACGTCGGGACTTTCTCTTGGCCCGCCGTGTCCGGTTTACCGAAGCGGGCAACATGTCGTCCGTGGACTGATGGAGCAACACCTTTATTATGAAGGGTAAGATGTGCTGACATAGCCCGTGATCGGTCCCCCTGCCCAAGCCACCATCGGCTGCAGCGAAGGCCGTTAAAAGCCTTGGAGTTTGGCGTCGACTACCGGCAAACCCCTTGCCGCGAGTCGCCTGGTGCCAACGATGTTTGCGAGTACGGGGAGTCTACGCTTTCTCCGCAATATCTCGATTACCCCGGCGTTAATTCTTGGTGAATCAAAGATTCGATTCGGTGCTTGTTGGTGCAGGTCGGTGGCGTGATCAATCTCCCACTTCGTAACACATACGACGCACTTCAGGGGTTGGGAATCGTGGTCATAACTTCATTGGAGAAGCTACTCTCATGCCCCAGTGAATCAAGGCTCGTCACTACGTAGTAGTACGTGTTGCCACTCTGCACGCTGCCGTCGGTGTAGGAGCCAATTGAAGCAGGCACGGAGCCGACGCGATTGTAGGGTCCACCTGAAATGTGGCTACGATATACGGAATAGGCGGCCGCAGGCGTCGGGGAGGGATTTCCATTCCAGGCAAGCACGACCCGATGCTGCTGTGGTAGTTGCGGCACGATTCCAGTA
>Ga0207693_10000482_pt1 | contig 36147 bp, 24 predicted proteins | sample LARL81metaG_FD_184347 | JGI IMG/M metagenome (GOLD analysis project Ga0207693, IMG submission 184347) | Corn, switchgrass and miscanthus rhizosphere microbial communities from Kellogg Biological Station, Michigan, USA - LAR L8-1 metaG... | ecosystem: Host-associated > Plants > Roots >... | reverse complement strand
GGCTCCTGGCACCGCTTGTCAGAGACGCCCGTGATTGCTCCGCGCGGCAACACATGGGAATCTGCCGGCACATTCAATCCCGCGGTGGCCGTGCGCGAATGCAAGATCGTCATGCTCTACCGCGCCCAGGACAAGCAAGGCACATCGCGCATCGGATACGCCGAGAGCTCCGACGGAATCCATTTCACGCGTCGGAATGACCCAGTTCTGACACCGACCGAGGAATACGAGAAAGACGGCGGCGTCGAGGATCCGCGCCTCGTGCAATTCGGCGACACCTACTACCTGACCTATACCGGCTACAACAAAAAGGATGCGCAACTCTGCCTGGCTACTTCGAAGGACCTGATTCATTGGGACCGTAAAGGCGTCATCATTCCCGCGAACAAAGGCAACTGGAATGTGAAATGGACTAAGTCCGGCGCCATCGTCCCCGATAAAATCGATGGCAAGTACTGGATGTACTTCCTTGGCACCAGTGCCGACAACAAGGACCAAGCTGGACTTGCGACCTCCACCGATCTCCTTCACTGGACCGAAGCCATGCCAACCCCGGCCTTGCCAGTCAGATCCGGCCTCTTCGATTCGAGAGTTGCCGAACCCGGCCCCGCGCCGATCGTGACTCCGAATGGAATCGTACTGATCTACAACGCCGCGGACGATAAACTCGTCTATCGCACGGGAATCGCGATCTTCGATCGCAACGATCCCCGCAAACTGCTCAGGCGGAGCGACGAGCCAATCTTCTCCCCCGAAAAAGATTGGGAAAAAATAGGTCAGGTCCCCAACGTAGTCTTCGTAGAAGGCATGGTGCAACAGGACAACCGGTTCTTGTTCTACTACGGCGGCGCCGACACGAACGTGGGCGTCGCCGAAGCTCCGATCCTTCGCTAGAGTTCGCGCCAGGCATCGTACTCAGCTTGACCGCATGCAAACCTGACCCTAACATCGACTGGGGCCCATGCGATTTCAAATTCCTTCTTTGTTGGCGAGGCATCGCGCCGTTAAGTTGTGGGTCCTGCTTCTCGCGGCGACGGCAACCGCCCAACAAGCCAAGCCCGCCGCACCTCCTCCAGCTCCTATAGCCACTTTCACCGACATCGCCGAAAAAGCCGGCCTCACCGCCCAAAACGTCTTCGGTGGCCTCAACACAAAGAAGTACATTATCGAAACCACCGGCACGGGCGTCGCCATCTTCGACTACGACAACGACGGATGGCCCGACATCTTCCTGGTCAACGGCACCAAACTTGAAGGCGCTCCCGCCGGACAAGCTCCCACTAACCACCTCTACCGCAACAATCACGACGGCACCTTCACCGACGTCACTGCCAAAGCCGGTCTCACCGCAACCGGATGGGGCCAAGGCGTGTGCGTCGGCGACTACGACAACGACGGATGGGAAGACCTCTACGTTACCTACTACGGCAAGAACCGCCTCTATCACAACCAAAACGGAGTCTTCACTGAAGTTGGTGAGAAGTCCGGCGTTGCAGGGTCCGGCAAGGCCTGGGGCACCGGATGTGCCTTCGTCGACTACGATCGCGACGGCCGCCTCGATCTCGTCGTAGCGAACTACGTCGACTTCGATCTCGCCGCCGCGCCCGTGCCCGGCGAGCGTCCGACCTGCATCTGGAAAGGCGTTCCCGTCATGTGCGGTCCGCGCGGTTTGCCGGGAGCGAAAAACATCCTCTATCACAACCGCGGTGACGGCACCTTTGAAGACGTCACGACCAAGGCGCACATCGATCGCACCGACGGCCACTATGCCTTCAGCGTCTCCACGATCGACTTCGACGAAGATGGTTGGCCCGACATCTTTATCGCCTGCGACAGTACGCCCAGTATCCTCTACCACAACAATCACGATGGAACTTTCACCGACGTAGCCGTGACCTCAGGCGCGGCCTTTAACGAAGATGGCCGCGAGCAGGCCGGCATGGGATCCACGATCGCTGACTATAACGGAGACGGCCACCTCGACATCTTCAAAACAAATTTCTCCGACGACACTTCTACGCTCTACAAGAACAACGGTGACGGTACCTTCACCGACGCCACTCCCGCCGCCGGGCTCGGCCTGTACACGCAATATTTAGGCTGGGGAACGATGTTCTTCGACATGGACAACGACGGCTGGCCCGACCTGATTCTGGTGAACGGCCACGTTTATCCCGAGGTCGATAGCCAGCACCTTGGCAGTAGTTACAAAGAGCCGCGCATTCTCTTTCACAACAATGGCGATGGAACGTTCACCGACATCTCCGCTTCCGCCGGAGCAGGCATCACCACCGCAGCGTCGTCGCGCGGCCTGGCAGTCGGTGATCTGTGGAACGACGGTAAGATTTCGATTGTCATCAGCAACATGAATGACGAACCCAGCCTACTCGCAAATCAAGCGAAGAACGCGAATCACTGGGTCGCCGTTCATACCGTGGGCACCAAATCGAATCGTGATGGCATCGGCGCCCGCATTCGAGTGAAGACCGCCGCTCGCACTCTAGTCGACGAAGTCCGCAGCGGCTCTTCCTTTGATTCCAACAGCGACATGCGCGTCCACTTCGGTCTGGGCGCCGCCACAAAGATTGAATGGATTGAAATCCGCTGGCCCAGCGGATTGATCGAGAGGTTTTCCAATCTGGTGGTGGATCAGATTCACACCGTCAAAGAGGGAACAGGCACGGGCGTCGAGCCAGAAGCAAAGAAGCCGTAACCAAGCGAACTCTCAGAATTCCTTCGTGGACCTTAGTGTCCTTCGTGGTTGATCGTTTTCGATCGCGATCTATCTCGGCTTGGGACTTCTCGGAAACTGCTGCGTGCGGGTAATACCCTCGCCTTCCTTAACAAAGACGACCTGATTCACCGCGACGTCCTTCACCGTATCGACCTGCCCGCTGGGCCAGCGAACCTCCAGCAGATCGACCTTCGTCGCCTTCCCCAAGCCGAAGTGCACTCGCAAGTCATTCTGAGAAAAGTACCCGCCGCCGCTGCGCACTTCGTCAATCTGCTGGTGTGGCTTCGCGTCCCCCGGTGGATGAGTCACGCACTTCAGCCGCACACCAATCCCGCTGCGGTTCGATTTCGTTCCAATCGTCCGCACCTTGATCCAGTTGTTATCGAGTTTCGAGTCGCACCGCAAAAGCTGCGGATAATCGTTGACTGTATTAATCACGACATCGATATCGCCATCATTGTCGAAGTCTCCAAAAGCCGCACCCCGCGATGGACTTGGCTCCGAGATGCCCGGCCCCGCTTGCAGTGACACGTCAGCAAAGTGTCCGTTATGCAAGTTTTGATACAGCAGCTTGCGCTGCGCGTAACCAGCTTCGGTCTTCAATTGCTCAACTTCCGGATACACGTGGCCGTTGCAGATCAATATGTCTGCCCAACCGTCGTTATCCATGTCGAAGAACCCGCAACCCCACCCCAGGTATTGCGTGTGCGCGCCGAGCCCCGCCGTAAACGTCGCGTCTTCGAAATTAGCACCGCCCTGATTGTGGTAGAGCGATGGCGTGTCGCCGGCAAAGTTAGTTTTGACGAGATCGAGATTACCGTCCAGATCGTAATCCGCGGCCGAGATGCCCATGCCCGCCTGCGGCTTTCCATCCGGACTCAAAGCGCATCCCGCTTCAATCGCAATATCCTGAAACTTTCCATTCTTCTTGTTCTGGTAGAGAGCGCTCGCCGTCGAATCGTTCGCCACATAAATGTCAGGCCAGCCGTCGTTGTCCAAGTCCGCCGTCAGAACGCCCAAGCCATAAGTACCATTCGCGCCGAGAATCCCCGCCGCCTCGGAAACGTCGGTGAAGGTTCCATCGCCATTGTTGTGGTAGAGAATGTTCTTACCGTTTTCCATGCCCGGCGGACCGCACGCTACCATCACACTCTTATAAAGACACGGCCCCGATTCAGGCACCGGCGCAGTCGCCAGGTCGAGAGCGATGTAGTTGGCCACGAACAGATCGAGCCGGCCGTCGCGATCGTAGTCGACGAAGGCACATCCCGTGCTCCAGCGCGTGCCCTTGCCCGCTACGCCTGCCTTCTGGCTCACGTCGGTGAACGTGCCGTCACCGTTGTTGTGATACATCACATTCTGGCCAAAGTAGGTCACGAACAGATCATCCCAACCATCGTTGTCATAGTCGCCGACGCAAACGCCTTGTCCCCATCCCGAATGAGCGACACCGGCCTTCGCAGTGACGTCTGTAAACGTCCCGTCGCGATTGTTGCGAAACAGATGTGAAGTTGGCTCACTGCCGGCGGGAAAACCTTCCAGCCGCGTGCCGTTCACCAGGAAAATATCGAGCCATCCGTCGTTGTCGTAATCGTAGAAAGCAACACCACAGCCAGTGGTTTCGAGCAGGTACTTATTCTTGTGCTCACCACCGAAAATAGTTTTTGTGTTGAGTCCTGACTCGCGCGCGACGTTGAGAAAGCTGACGCCCAGATCGCCGCTTCCCGCTGGCGCTTCTTTTGCAACCGGAGCATTCTGCTGCAGCGGGTTCGCCTGTAACCAGCGTGGACGCGCCATCGCCAGCACGCTTTCCAGCGAGAGCACCAGTGATGAACGGCTTAAACTTTTCAGAAAATCGCGGCGTGAAGGGAACAAGAGGTCGCTACCTGGCCCACTCGGCTCGTGCTAAAATTCGCCCCTATTCCTTATATTCACGGAACCGCGACTTTGCAAGCCAGTCGGTCCAAATCCCCGCTCCCCAAGAAGGCCTCAATGAATTCTTACCCAGTTCCTGATCGTCGTTCTGCGCTTTCCTGCGTCATTTCGCACGGCTGTTGCCTGTTTTTATTTGTGGTGTTGAGCCTCGGTCTTTGCCCCGCCCAGCTATCCGCCCAGACCCCGGAATTGACGCGGACGATTCGCACTTGGGAATTTCTCCCTGTCGTCGGCACGCGCGCCGGACTATTTGGCAACGAGACCGGACAATTCGAAGCCTGGGTCTATCCCTTGAAAATCTTTCGCGACTTTCATCTGACCTTTCTCGTTGGTGATCGCGCGCTACCTGCCGACAGTCTGGCTCGCACCCTGACCGTCCGTCCTGAGTCAGCTTCGATTTTGTATGTGGGAGATTCTTTCCGTGTTCGCGAGACGCTTTGTGTCCCGGTCGACGAAGCGGGAGCGATCATTCTGCTCGAGGTCGAAACCGAGCAACCCTTGGAAGTGGAAGCCGCATTCACCGGAGACTTTCAATTGGAATGGCCCGCTGCCTTGGGCGGAACCTATGTTAACTGGGACGACAAGCAACGCGCCTTCGTCTTCGGTGAAGAAGCGAAGAAATACGCAGCCTTGGTTGGATCTCCGACTGGCGCCGAAGCCCGAGTGGCGTATCAAACCAATTACTCTGCGTCGGATCAGAACTCGCTTCATTTGGGCGTAACTCAAAAAGGCAAGGAGACCAAAGTCCTTGTCATTGCGGGTTCAGCTTCCGGCCTAGCCGACGCCGAGAAAACATATCAGCATCTGCTGACTTCCTACGCAGACTCCGTGCACGAAGCGTCGGCTTATTACCGCGCTTACCTCGACAAGACGGTCAGCCTCGAACTCCCCGATACGGCTCTGCAACAGGCCTACGACTGGGCGCGCATCAGCACCATTCAAGGCATCGTGAACAATCCTTTCTTGGGAACTGGCTTGGTTGCGGGATACCGGACTTCCGGAGTTGGACAGAGGCCAGGGTTCGCGTGGTTCTTTGGGCGAGATTCTTTGTGGACGTCATTTGCCCTCAATGCCGAGGGCGACTACTGGACTACTCACACCGCGCTCGATTTCATCAGCAAGTATCAGCGTGAGGACGGCAAGGTTCCGCACGAGATCTCGCAGAGCGCGAGTCTCGTTCCCTGGTTCAAGGACTATCCCTACGCGTACGTTTCCGCCGATGCGACCCCACTATTCATCATCGCGATGAATGATTATGCAGTGCAGAGCGGAGACATCGCCTTCGCGCGTGAAAAGTGGGACAACGTTTGGCGCGCCTACCAGTTCATGCACTCCACCTACGACGCGCAAGGCTTCGCGCAGAATGCAGGCATTGGACACGGCTGGGTCGAAGGTGGACCGTTGCTTCCGGTCAAGAACGAGTATTACCAGGCGGGACTTGCCGTTGAAGCGCTGCACGCGCTCTCCAATCTCGCTCACCTCGTCGGCAAAGACGACGTCAGCAAGCAGCTGACAGTCGAATTCGATCACAGTAAGCCAGCGCTTGATCAGTCCTTTTGGTCGCCCGAAATGAAAGCCTACGCGTTCGCCCTGAAACAGGATAACGAGCGCCTGAATGAAGCTACCGTGCTCTCAACCGTTCCCATGTGGTTTGGCTTGGCCGAGGCGAATCATGCGGACCAGACCATCACGCAACTCGCCGCCGAAGATCATCAGACCGACTGGGGCATGCGCATCATCTCCCAGCATTCGAAGGTCTATGACGGTTCTGGCTATCACTTCGGTTCGGTGTGGCCTCTGTTCACGGGATGGGCTTCGGTGGGCGAGTACCGCTATCATCGCGCTTTCCCCGCATACTCGAATCTGCGTTCGAATGCGTTACTTGGTGCGGACGGCGCGCTCGGACACTTTACGGAAGTCTTGTCGGGTGATTACTACCAGTCGTTCGCTACCAGTTCGCCACACCAGATCTGGTCTGCCGCGATGGTCGTCAGTCCAATTCTGCGCGGCTTGTTTGGTCTGCAGACGGACGCGGAAAAACGGCAGATCACTCTGGCTCCGCACGTTCCCGCGGATTGGACCACGTTTGCCATTCGCGACGTCCGCGTTGGTGGAGTTGGCGTCGACTTCCAATATCGCAAGACTCCCGACAGCGTCGTGCTCGAGGTCAAACGCAATGGAAGCGAACAGTGCTGGGTGGAATTCTCCCCGGCCGTCAGCTTGCGCACGCAGATCGTAGGAGTCCTATTCAACGGGCGGCCTTTGCCCTTCAAAGTTCAACCCAACAACAACGATCAGCATGTATACGTTCGATTCCCGGTTAACGCCGCCGCGAACAGCCTGGTGATTCGAGTCAGGAATGATTTCGGATTGTCGTTGTCGAACGAACTGCCCGCGTTGGGGAGCGCTAGCCGCGGCCTGCGTGTGCTGTCGGAATCGTGGAACAATCTCAAGACCGAATTGACTCTGGAAGTTTCTGGACGATCCGGTGATGGGTATGCCTTGAACGTCTGGAATCCAAGCCAGATCTCGTCCGTGACTGGTGCAGTCCTTGGCAAGCTCGGGAAACTGGAAATTCAGATCCCGCGCGGAGCAGTCGACTCTTACTCCCACCAAAAGGTCGTGATCCGGTTTGGCAAGTCCTAAGCTCGAAGGGCTAAACTCAACCAACGCTCTCTTCGCTCTTCGAACTTGGGACAGCAACTGTAGTAATGGGTTGTCGCATCCACTCTAGGTTGCTGAGTTTCAACACGTAGGCGAGGAGTCCCTTCATGCAGCGTAAGCCCTGGCGGCTTTGTGCAGTTGCGTTCCTCTCACTTGCACTATTTACCACCTGCTCTCAGAAGTCAAAACATGCCATTGATACCGAGGGACACCAATGGTGGCAGCATGCGGTGTTCTATGAGATTTATCCGCGCAGCTTCGCCGATAGCAACAACGACGGCGTAGGCGACCTCAAGGGCATTACCTCGAAACTCGATTACTTGAAAGATCTTGGCGTGGACGCGGTCTGGCTCTCGCCCTGCTTCCCTTCTCCGCAAATCGACTTCGGCTACGACGTATCCAACTACGAAGATATCGATCCGATGTATGGGACTCTTGCGGATTTCGACATGCTTTCCAGCGAAGCCAAGAAGCGAGGTATCCACATCATTCTCGACTTCGTTGTGAACCATACTTCCGACCAGCACAAGTGGTTCCTCGACTCGAAGTCCTCGCGCACCGCAGAACACCGCGACTGGTACATCTGGCGCGACGGCAAGGGACCCGGACAACCTCCGAACAACTGGAACTCCGACTTCGGTGGCTCGGCGTGGAAGTTCGATCCCACAACCAATCAGTATTACTATCACTACTTCTACACAGAGCAGCCGGACCTCAACTGGCGTAATCCGGCGGTGAAAGACGCAATGTTCGGTGTGACTCGCTGGTGGTACAAGCGTGGTGTGTCGGGATTTCGTCTTGATGCCGTGGATACTCTGTTCGAAGATCCCAACCTGCGCGACAATCCACTGTCGGGCGGTATCAATCCCTACGGCGATCCTTACGAAGAGAAGATCTACACGACCAAGTTGCCTGAGGTGCACGACGCTCTGCGCGGCTTGCGCAGGGTGACGGACGAATACAACGGTGTGCTGATCGGGGAAACTTGGACCACCAACATTGCAGAGCTCAACAAGTATTACGGCGAACGCAACAACGAATTGCAGATGCCGATGGACTTTCTGTTCACCACGGTCAACAAGCTGTCACCTGCGGACTTTCGCAAGCAAATCGCGGCCATCGATTCTGCGTCCGGCTGGCCGACGTTCGTGATTAGCAATCACGACATCGTGCGCTCCTACGATCGCTATGGAGATGGGCAGCATAACGATCAGATCGCAAAGTTGATGGCGGGTCTTTACCTGACACTGCGCGGCACGCCGATCCTGTACTACGGCGAAGAGATCGGGATGAAGACAACACCACCGACGCGAAAGGAAGATGTGAAAGATCCGATCGGGAAACGAGGATGGCCCAAGGAAAAGGGGCGAGACGGCGAGCGGACGCCGATGCAGTGGGACGTGAGTGTCAATGGAGGATTCTCAACCGCTGCTCCTTGGCTTCCTGTGCCGGAAACGGCCAAGACGCACAACGTCGCGGAGGAAGCCAAGGATCCGGAGTCGGTGCTCGCGTTCTACAAGCAGGTGCTTAAGCTGCGCCACTCGAACCCGGCTTTGTTGGACGGAAGTTATGTTCCGATCAACGAGAGCGATCAGAACGTGCTCTCTTACTTGCGAACCTACAAGGACCAGGCCGTGATCGTGGCATTGAACATGTCGGGCGCGGAACAGACCCTGAACATCGGAGTGAGCCAGCATGGTTTCTCTTCCACCAACAGCCTCATCGCAACCGGGAAGTCATCGGTGAAGGGGGATGTCGTAACGCTTGAGCCTTACGGAGTCTTCATCGGTCAGCTTTCGAAGTAGGCGCTTATTCGCCGCTCAGGATCCTCCAAGCTTCGCGGCCCGTGAGGACGACTTTCTGGACGCTTTTCACCGCATTCTGATATTGGGCGCGCTCGAAAGCTGCCGGGTCCGGACATCGTAATTGGCTCAGAGTACCTTTCAGATTGTTGACCGACTTGTATTCGTGGTTGTCCATCCAATGAATCAATCCAGCTTCGAGATCGCGGAGATGACCGATCCCGTGACGCAACAGTGCGGAACAGACCATGGTTACATCCGCGCCGACCAGTAACAGTTTCACGACGTCGTCAAGAACGTGGACGCCGCTCGACCCGGCGAGATCCGCCTTGATGCGGCCATACAGCATGCCGATCCAGGTGAGGGGGAGACGTAGCGCCTCGGAGGTACTGAGCAGGACGTTGGGCTGAATGTCGAGAGCATCGAGGTTCAAGTCGGGCTGGTAGAAACGGTTGAACAGGACCAGACCGTTCACGCCAGTGGCGTCGATGCGCTTGGCCACGTTGGTCAGGCTGGTGAAGAATGGGGTGAGCTTGGCCGCGACGGGAATCTTCACGGCGGACTTGGCCGCTTTCACAAACTCCACATACCGGTCTTCGAGCATTGAGCCACTTACGTCCTTCTGGCTGGGAACCTGGTAGAGGTTGAGTTCGAGTGCGCTCGCGCCGGCTTGCTCAATCTGCGTCGCATAGTCGATCCACCCTTTCAGAGTCGTGGCACAGAGACTGCCGATCACCGGCACGCTGACAGCGCACTTCGCACCGTGCAGAAGGGTCAGGTAACGATCGAGGGCGGACTGAGTGAGTGTAGAGCCTTCTGCGGCCTCTTCGAAGAGAGAATGAAAGACGATGGCGGAAGCTCCAGCATCTTCGAGATGGCGAATGCTGTCGATGTCCTGAGTGAGCGGAGAAGCGGACGAGACTAGCGGCGTTCGAAGTTTGAGGCCGAGATAAGTGGTGGAGAGATCGGGCATAGCGTCCTTGTGGAGATCTGATTCTCTGCGGGTAAAACGTCTACCACGGGTTCTCTGGCATTGAGAGAACGGGGAATCATACGCTAGAGGGATCGAGTCGTCTATGAGCGGACGCACACTGCGGGATCGGGTATAGAATACGCACGGCGCGGGATGCACGAACTCTCGATTGCGATGGGCATTGTGGAAGCTGCGGTCGACGAGGCGCAGCGGCGAGGCGTAACGGTCAGCGCGGTGCATCTCCGGCTGGGCGCGCTTTCTGGCGTAGTGAAGGATGCGCTGATGTTCTCCTACGAGGTCGCGTGTCAGGATACGACGCTGCAGGGATCGCAGCTGATCGTGGAAGATGTTCCGGTGATTGTGTACTGCTCACAGTGCCGGAAGGAACAAACGCTGGAGTCGGTGCAGTTGTTTCAGTGTCCGGAGTGCGGGACGCCGACGATGGACATTCGTCAGGGCAAGGAGCTCGAGGTGTTTGCTTTGGAGGTGCAGGAATGAGCGAGCCGCGTCTTGTGGAAGTCCGCAGGAATGTATTGAAGCAGAACGACGTGATCGCACGGGCGTTGCGCGAGCAGTTTCGCGCGGCGGGAGTGTTTGTCGTGAGCCTGGTTTCGAGTCCGGGGTCAGGCAAGACGACCTTCCTGGAGAAGACGCTCACGCAGCTGCAACCTCGCTATCGGGTCGCGGCGCTGGTAGGAGATCTGGCGACGGAGAATGATGCGGTGCGATTGGCGCGCAGCAAGGCTCCGGTGAAGCAGATCACTACGGGGACGTTGTGTCATCTGGAAGCAGCGATGGTGCAGAGTGCGCTGCAAGAGTGGGAGCTGCATCAACTCGACTTTCTGTTTATCGAGAACGTGGGGAACCTGGTTTGTCCGTCTTCGTATGATCTCGGGGAAAACCTTCGGCTTGTCTTGATGTCGGTGACTGAGGGGGAAGACAAGCCGCTGAAGTATCCGACGATCTTCAACAGTGCGGATGTTGCCGTGATCAGCAAGAATGAACTGGCGGATGCGGTGGACTTCGATTGGGACGCGGCTCGGAACAGCATCGAGTCGGTGCGACCTGGAATGCAGATCTTTCGGCTCTCGGCGAAGACTGGCCAAGGCATGGACGAGTACTTGACCTTCCTCTCGCGGCAATTGGAGTTGCAGCGGGCGGTTATGCAGCCCTAGCGAGGCCAAGAGCTTTCACCACGGAGGACATAGGGGAACCACAGAGGAAAAAACAGCCTACCCTTCCCCCCATCGATCTATTGGAATCATTCATTTAGGGGAAAACCTCGGGGAAGTCTAATGGGGTCAATATTTTGCGGGCAAAATATTGATATTAAACAGGTTACGGCCTGCGCTCCGCTTGTTTTTTTTGGGGAAATCTTCCTAAAATATTGTTTTCAAAGAACTTAAGAAAAGCGGGTCTGGCCGCATCTTCGCAAAATCTTGAGCCGTTTGGACTTACACGCAAAATATTACGTAATAAGGACTTAGCTGTTTGGCTCAGAATTGCGCTTTCGCCTTTCGGCTGGACCCATGATCTGATCTTTGGGCTGTGGAAGGCAAGGTCAGATGTCACAAAGAGGCTGTGGAAATTCCGCGGATGGCCATTTCCATTGAGGCAGGATGCCGGCGCTACTTTTCCCGGTTCGGGCTACTTTTCCGCCTCGGCGCCACTCTTCAGAAGTCGGCTTGGCTTAGAAGCCGTACTTGGCGATCACCTTCTTTTCTTTTTTGCCAACAATTGCGATTGCGGCGTGTTCGGCGGGCAATGTGAAGGCCAAGGAGACGCCTGTGGATTGGTCTCGAATGTTGATGCTGGTGTCTATGGCGGCGTCGGAAATCATTACGTACAGGACCGAGTCGGCGAGTACTGCGGGAAATACTAGAACTCCGGGCGGGAGCGGGGATTGCTGGGTGAACATCGGGGTGAGATTCAGGCGATTGACGACGTAAGAGTAAAGGTCGGATGTGGAGCGAGAGTCTTGTGCGAGTTCGACGGGGTCGGATGTCCAGAAGATGCGGCCTTTGCCGTGCGTAGTTTCTTTCAGCGTGGAGGCGTCGTCGAAGCGCAGCGATTCGAGCCAGTTTTGTGCGGGCTGCGCGAAGGCCAGTGCGATCGAACGTGTTCCGAGGGCGATCGCTGCGTTGTGATAGGTGAGCGGTTCGACATGGGCGCCGAGTCCAAGAGTGGCGGCGCGATGGACAATTTGCCAGTGCTCGTCGCGGTCGACGGGGCCGGTGATGAGGAGGTTGCCGCCACCATCGACGTAGGTGAGCAGAGCTTGCCATGCTTTTTCAGTCAGGGATTGCGGGGAGGGCAGGATGGCGAGCTTCGGGGTGCCTGGCTTTTCGAATGACTTCTCGATTTGATTCTCGGCGATTACATGGGCGGGCAGGTGGACTTCGTAGGCAAGAGCGCGAACCGCATTCTGCTGGGCCGCGAGTTGGAATTCGGCGAGGACGGAATATTGCGCGGCCTGCGAGGTGACGATTGCGATGGATGGTTGCTGCGGGCCACGCAGATGCTCGTGCAATGAGGGGACGAACTGGGCGAAGGCGCGGAGGAGGGTGGCTTCGGGCTTCTCAGTGTAATCGGTGCGGACGGCGCCGATGGGAGTTTCGTTGCTCTCCGTCATATCGGAGTTGGTGTTCCAGAGCCATTCGATGGCGCCGGAACCTTGGATAAAGGATGCGGCGATTTTGCGTTCGAGAAGAGCGGCTTCGTTCTCAGGTGTGCGGCGGGCGATCTCATCGAGGTTCAACTCGCGTTGCAGTCCGGTTTCCTGGATGAGCATGGGTTTACCGGGCTGCTTGGCAGCGAGGGAGTCCCAGAGGATGTAGTCGTTCAGCCACCAGGAGTGATTGGTGGTGAAGTCGACGGACTCGCTCCAGAAAGCGGGCGAGAGGCGGTCTTGAATGCCACCTTCATCTTGGCCAACGGTGACAAGTTGCTGCGATCCAGTGGCACGGATGGTGTCGCGCATGGTGCTGGCCCAACGGGCGAACGATTCCTGCGCGAAGAGGAAATAGTCATACAGGCGAAGTGAACTGATGCCGGTGTACATGCCGCGGGGAGTGAATTCGTCTTCTGTGGGGAGAGAAATTGTGCCGTCGACGGAGCCGGGGGAAACATTCCAGAGGGCAGCGAGTTTAGGGCGGTCGGGATAGCGCTCGGTCAGCCATTTGTTCCAAGCAGCGAGTTCGATGGGATCGCCGTTGGGGCGCGTTTTCCAGAGGTGCTGTGAGATGCTGGGCTCGTTGATGAGATCCCACGCGAGATACGGCACGTCGTGGAAACGGGCGACGACGGAAGAGATCAGGGTTTGCTGGCGGCGAACGGCCTGGGGATCGAGGTAGGCATTCGCGCCTCCAAGAACGTCGGGGAGAAATGCGAAGAAGTTGAATTGGACCGGGAGGCCGTATTTGCGGGCGGTCATGAGATAGGCCTCGAGGGTGCGGAGTGTGCGCTCGTAGGGCTGGCCATTCTCGTCGGAGAACTTGTCCCAGCCGGTCCACCATCCGGTGCGGATCATGTTGAGTCCGGCATCGTGAATTTGGGCGAGATCCTGATTCCAGACGTAGACGTTGGGATGCTCGAAGTAGAGGCGCTGGACTTCGCTCGACATGTATGTGGTGCCGACCACGGCGAGGGGATGTCCGTCGAGTTCGAAATAATCGCGATTGACACCGAGATGCGGGCCGGAGCGGAGGAAGGATTCGTCACGGATCCAAAAGGCGGAGTGGTAGATGGCACGGATGCGGTCGCCTTCCATCAATTGCGCTTCGACGATGTAGAGTCCCTTGCCGTTGGGGGAGGGGAGGACAACGGGATCGTTGGGTGCTGCTGTGGTGGTGGAGCGGTTCGAAGGCTGCGCTTCGGGGAAGGTCGTGATCTTGAGAGAGAGCTGGCTCTTCGGCTGGACTGCCGCGTGCCATTGCACTTGCAGTTCTACGGGCTCTCCCTGGAGGTAGAGAGGCAGCGCTGGACGAACGGTGAATTCTTCGGCGCCTTGCAGGGCACGGTCGGCAAGGGATTGGACATCGGCATTGTCAAAGAAATCTTTGTGTAGATCGGCGTTGACGAAAATCCAGCGGCCGCCGTCGAAACCGTTGCGGTAGTGATCGACTTGAATCACGGGAGCTGAGAGCTTGCGGCCATTCTTGATGCCCCAAGCGAGAGTGTCCAGGCGAGCATCGATTGATCCGGCGGCGCCGCCGCGGTGGTAGAGGTCGACTGCACTGAGGCGGATGACCGGGCTGAAGGCGCGCTTCCAGGGGAACGCAGCAAGCTGCAAGGGGAGTTCGGGATTTGGCTGGAACTGAAGGCCGTCGGAGCCGGGCGTTTCCTGGTACTGGTCGATCATAAGCGGACGGATGAAGCGGACGCTGTAGTCGCGAAGATGCCAGCCGGAGGAATCGCGATAGGCGGCGCGGGTGCAGGGCCTTCCGCCGAGGACGAGGAGATTACCGCCGCGGTCTAAGAACTGCTTAATAGCTGGCCATTGGTCTTCCGGGAAGGAGGAGGCGTAGGGAAGAATGAGGAGGCGGGTTGCGGGTGCGGCGAGAGCATCGCGGAGGTGGTCGGCGTCAGCGGGCTGCGCGGTGGGGAACTTTACGGCCGATGGGGGCGCGGAGGAGTCGGCGATGGGAAAGCCGGGTTCGATGAATACGACCGAGGCCGGCGCGGCGCCTTGGGCGAGTCCGGTTTGGACGAATAGAAGAAAGGTGGTTGCGGCTGCGATGAGTACGGATTTACGCATGAGTATGCCTGATGAGAATTGTGCGCGGCGGAAGCGATTGCAGTCTCTGGCAAGTGTAATGGAATGTCAAGCTAGAGAAACGATTTTCTAGAGTACCAATTCGATTTGGGCTGAAGAAAAATGCGTAAAAGCGCGCTCGGGCGATGCTATGATGGCCGCGTTATCTGGTTTAGACATCTCTGAAGGGTGGACTATTGCACTCATGGCAATCGCGGCCCCCAATACTTCTACGACAACCACGACGGCGCCGGGCACGGGGCAGAGCTACGGCGCTCCGCTGGCTACGGTGACCACGCTGTTCTTCATGTGGGGATTCCTGACGTGCCTCAATGACATTCTGGTTCCGCATTTGAAATCGATTTTTGACCTGAGCTACGCGAGGATCATGTTGATTCAGTTCGCGTTTTTCGGGGCGTATTTCCTGTTCTCGATTCCGTCGGCGAAGATCATCGACTGGATTGGATATCAGAAATCAATGGTGGCCGGTTTGCTCACCATGGGACTGGGGGCATTCCTGTTTGTGCCGGCGGCGAGTGCGCCGTCGTACCCGCTGTTCCTCGGAGCACTCATCGTGTTGGCGGCCGGGATCACGTGCCTGCAGGTAGCAGCGAATCCCTATGTCACGGTGTTGGGAAAACCTGAGACGGCATCGAGCCGGTTGAATCTGACGCAGGCGTTCAATTCTCTGGGGACGTTTCTCGCTCCTTTCTTCGGAGGATTGCTGATTCTGAGTGCGGCACCGAAGAGTATGGATGAGATTCGTGCGATGGCGCCCGATGTTTTGCAGGCATACCGACTGCACGAAGCGGCAACAGTGAAGACGCCATACGTGGGCCTGGGGATTGCGTTAGTGGTGCTGGCGGTGGCGATTGGCAGTTTCAAGTTGCCAACGATCGAGCATGCGCAACACAAAGTCGGCGAGAAGGTGAACGACTCGATCTGGCGACATCCTAATTTGATCTTTGGGGCAATCGCCATTTTTGTCTATGTGGGCGGCGAGGTTTCAATCGGCAGCTTTTTGGTCAATTATTTCGGTCAACCTGAAATTGGCGGCCTGACGGAAAAAGTTGCGGCCAGCTTCGTGGCGTTTTATTGGGGCGGCGCGATGGTAGGGCGCTTCATCGGGTCGGCGCTCTTGCAGAAGATGAGCACGCGCGGACTGCTCGGGATTTGTGCGGTATGTGCGGCGGCGCTGGTGGCGATTTCGATGCTGACGACTGGGCACACGGCGATGTACAGCATCATACTGGTGGGATTCTTCAACTCGATCATGTTCCCGAGCATCTTCACGTTGGGAGTTGCGGAACTGGGGCCGCTGACGGGTGATGGATCCGGAGTGATGATCATGGCGATTGTTGGAGGAGCGATTATTCCGGTGGCGCAGGGAGCGATAGCCGATCGTATCGGCATTCATCACGCGTTCTTCCTGCCGGTGCTTTGCTACCTGTACATTTTGTTCTTTGCGTTGAGCGGGTCGAAACCGAATAGCCAGCGGTACGCCAAAGCGTAGAGAGAGTACGGCATCGTACACAGGGTGCGGAAAGTGTGCGCGCTCACAGACAGGATTGGCGCGTTTGGTAAAATACCTTCCGCAGGTATAGGAAATCGTTGACTAAATCGTTTTAACTGACCATGGTGCAAATCAAGAAGCCTGGCCAAAAATCAGAAGTTATCACGCTCAAGGCTGTCGCCCAGCATATAGGATTGACTCCCGGGACGGTATCTGCAGTTCTGAACGATTCGCCATCGGCTCGATCTATTCCACAAGAAACGAAGAACCGGATCCACGCGGCGGCCAAGGAACTCAACTATCGGCCCAATTTTTTTGCGCGCACACTGCGTAACAAGCGCACGTACACGATCGGGGTAATTGCCGAGGAGATCGGCGATTCTTACAGTTCCCCAATCATCAGCGGCATTGAGCAATATCTGCGGAAACGCGACTACTTCTTTCTGACCGTGGTGCACCGGCATGATCCGGTGTTACTTTCGCGGTACTCGCAATTGTTGTCGGAGCGCGGAGTCGAGGGAATCATCACGGTGGATACTACGGTGAATGAGGCGCCTGCTTTGCCAACCGTGGCGGTTGCCGGACACAAGAAATTGAAAGGTGTCACCAACATCACGCTTGATCACGAGCGGGCGGCCGTTCTGGCGTTGAACCATTTGAAGTCGCTCTCACACGAGCGAGTAGCTTTCATGAGAGGGAATCCGCTGAGTGCGGATGCGAAGGACCGGTGGGATGCGATCTGCCAAGTTGCGGGAGAGATCGGGATGGAGATCGATCCTGAGCTAACGGTGCAGATCGATGCGGACGATCCGACGCCAATGCTGGGGTATCCATTCACCAAGCAACTGCTGGCGCGCAACAAGCCGTTCACCGCGCTGTTTGCCTATAACGACATGTCAGCGATCGGCGCGATTCGCGCGCTGCGAGAAGAGGGGCTGCACGTTCCGCAGGATGTTTCAGTCATCGGGTTCGACGACATTCCAGGGGCAGCGTTTTACACTCCGAGCTTGACGACGGTACAACAGCCGTTGCACCGGATGGGTGACGTGGCTGCGCAAGTGTTACTGGAACGAATTGAAGGCAAGAAGGAATATCCTGCTGACATCGCGATTGAACCGGAACTGATCGTGCGAGAATCGACGGCGAAAGCTCCGGGGGCCTCGTAAGATCGCGGTTCCGATATAGTAGGCGCTGAGCGTACCGCTCCCTTTCATGGCCGCGCCTGACCTAACCTACGATTCAAAGTCTGCTAGAGCACTTACCTTCGCGGCGTATGCGGCGTTTGTTCCCATTGGGATTGCAACGGTGCTGCTGGGGCCCATGTTGCCGATCTTGTCGGCGCGATGGGACTTGAACTACTCGCAGGCGGGAGCGCTGTTCACGGCGCAGTATATGGTTTCGACGGTGGCGGTCGCACTGTCGGGAGTGCTGGTGTCGCGCTGGGGATTTCGATTCGCGATCAAGACTGGGCTCGTGCTGATGAGTGTGGGGGTGGGCCTGCTATTGGCGGGGCCGAAGATGCTAGGGATTTTTTGCATTGGAGCCTATGGAGGAGGGCTGGGACTGGCGGTTCCAGCAGCGAATCTGCTGGTGGCGGAGGTGAATCCGGGGCGGCGCAGCGCGACGTTGAATCTGCTGAATTTTTGCTGGAGCGCGGGGGCGGTGGCTTGTCCATTTCTGGTGGCGGCCGCGGCGAAGAGTCACCAGATAACGATCTTCTTGGGAGCGGTGGCAGGATTTGCGCTCGTGGTCGCGGTGGGGATCGCGGTGATGCCTGCGTCAATTGTGGAGCCGTCAGCAAGAAATGCTTCACGGAAGGCAGGGCCCGGGATTCGGTTCATGCAGAATGCAGTGGTTATGCTCGGAGCGCTGTTCTTTCTCTATGTTGGGGTGGAGAACGGGTTCGGAGGATGGATCGCGTCGTATGCGAAGAGCTTGGGGAATCTGACGCCGTCGCAGGCGGTGATGAGTCCGTCATTTTTCTATGCGGCGCTGATGTTGGGGAGATGGGTGGCGCCGCTGGCGCTGCGATCGATCGATGAGGTTCGGTTGGTTCAAGGAGGGTTGCTGTTCGGGTGTGCGGGGATGGGTGGGCTGGTTCTGTCGCACGAATGGTGGGGAGTGATTTTGAGCGTAAGCGTGGCTGGGTTGGGGCTGGCGTGTGTGTATCCGATTACGATTTCACTTTTGTCGCGGGAGTTTGGGGCGGGGGCAGCGCGACTGGGGTCGGTGATGTTTACTCTGTCGAATATTGGGGGAGGGCTGCTGCCATGGGTAGTGGGGTTGTCGTCGAATCATTTCGACAGCCTGAAGGCAGGGCTGGCTGTGCCGTTGATTGGATGCGCGGCAATGTATGGGTTGTATTTGCGGGATTGGAAGGCGGCGGAGCCGTTGGGATAGTACCTCAGGGGCTAAAGCCCCATTTTGTTTTGGCGGTTTACGGTACGGCTAAAGCCGTACCATTCCACAAAACCACCTCAGGGGGCTAACGCCCTCACGAGAGGTGAGGCGTCGAATCGCAGCGCTGGAAGCGCCACCCAAAATCCTCAGTCAAAAGTCCTCACAGGAAATCGTCAGACAAGATCCTCAACCAAAACCGTCGCACAAAATTCTCACAGAAAATCCCAACCGAAATCCACTCTAAGATCCCAGTCAAAAAATCTTCGCGTCGACAAACATCTCTCGCAATCTCCCGGGCAAAATACCGAGAAACCAAGGGAGGGACTATCTGCGGACGAGTCTGGCGGCTAGGCGGGAGAGGCGGACTAGTCGGTAGAGTGGAAAGAGGGGAGCGGGCAGATGAACGAGTTGCCATTCGCTGGGGCCGGGGGTGAAGACGAGGCGCTGCAGGAAGCGGCGCCGATCGGCGGGACGTTCGCGAAGGCGCATCATAAGGCGGAAATATGTAAGGGATTCGACGTTGAAGGCGTTCTCGCTGACGATGTGGGCTTGAATCTCATTCGTCAAGGAAAGCGTTTCCGTGTCACCTTTGAAGAATGTCTTCGTGGCGGCGGGAATTGGCGCGTTTAGAAGGCGGTCTGCGAGGAGCATGGTCACGCTCAGGATGCGCACAATTCCTAAGGCTTGGGCTTGAGAGGCGATCCAGGTCCAGTCCAGACTTGGCAGGGTCATGATGCGGGCCAAGTCGCAGAGCCAGACGAGGCGTCCCCACACGTGCTTGGCGGCGTGGACGGAGAGAACCAGAAATAAGTCTTCGGGGGAAGGCGTCTTCATGGGATGGCCGGCAACTTTGACGGTTACGGCTCGCTGGAATAATCCGTCCATTTCGAAGTCCACGGCGTAGAAGCGGGGTTGGATCGCCCATTGCACCTCGAGCAGGTTGGGCCCGGCGGCGCTGTCGAAGGCGCACTCGTATCCTGACCTCAGATAGGCGCGTTCTTCGGAATGCGAAAAAGCGAAGTGTGGTGTGTAGCCGAGTTCGCGGACAGCATCACGGACGCGCGGCCAATCTGCGGGACGGATGAGGAGATCCATGTCGCCGGCTTGGCGCAGGGCAATGTCTCCGTAGAGCAATTCGGCCAAGGCTAATCCTTTGTAAGGCATGACCTCGAGGCCGAGTTCGCCTAGGTGGTCGACGATGCGAATCAACTCGCGCGACAGAAGCAGGGCTTTGTGCAGGTTGATTTGATGACACTGCTCGAGCCGGGGTATTTGCGCCGCGGGGATGGCGTTCTTGCTCTCAACTAACACCTGATAGAGAAGGGGCTGAACGCCGTGGCGCCCAGCGAGGTCGAGAAGAGATTTCCAGTTGACCGGTTCGCGTAACAAAGGGCGCAGGCGGTCGGTCTTTTCCTGGCGGGAAATTTGGGAACATTCAGCGAGGAGGATGGACCACTCGGCTTCGAGCGTCGCGCTAGGCCCGGGCATGTTCATGGTTGGACCCGCTCACGCGAATCGCACTCAGGCTATCGCGGACGACGCAGAATTACCAACAGCGGTGGAAAGAGTACGAATCTGCACCAGATTCGAGGGCCGCGAGTTCGCACCGGCGAGTCTCTTGGCCAGCATGTTAGCCGACGGGACTCCGGTTCTGGCGAAGGATTTTTCGCAGTCCTGGGTGGAGGGGCCGCGCATGTTGCCCTCCATAAACGCCAGACCAGGACAGCGGGTGCAATTGGAGACGTGGGTGCACGAGGTGCAGGTCGTCAGATCTTTGAGGCGGATGGAGCGAACCTCATTCATCTGGTCGGAGTGACGCCAGATGTCGATGAAGCGTTGCGTCCGGACGTTTCCAGTGGGGAGGGGGAACTGGACGCAGGGGAAAACGTCGCCATAGGGCGAGACGTAGCAGGCGGTATGGCCAGCGCTGCAGGGTGTGGATTCCAGATCGTCCTCGCCAGCTGCCGGGGGAATGGCGCAGAACTCGTCGATGTCACCGACCAACGACGTATCACGGAAGACCTGGTGCAGCACCTCGTGGCCGACGCCGAGGCCAACCGTCGAGCGGTTGCCGTCCATCATAGGTGTAACCGTGGGATCGAGAGTACATTCGACGCCCAGTTCTTTCGCGAGGGCGCGAACGCCGGGATAGTCCTGCATATTCTGGGTCATCAGAACATTGGCGATGATGACCTTCAGACCCTGAGATTTCAGATAGCGGATCGCATCGACGGAGCGCTTGAGTGATCCGGGGATCAGCGTGATGGCGTCGTGAACATCGGGACGGTGCGAGTAGATGCTGACCTGGATGGATTCGATGTTGAGATCGCGGAGGCGGGCCGCCTCGCGTTCGCGGACCAGGACTGCGTTGGATTTGAGTTTCACGCAAAACATCAGGCGTCGGGCGTGTTCAAGGATTTCGAAGAAATCTTTGCGCAGGAAGATTTCGCCGCCGCTGAGAGTCAGGATGAAGACGCCGGCATCGGCCATCTCGTCGAGCAGGTGTTTGATCTCAGCGGTCGTCATCTCGCCATGATCGTCATGATCGAGATAGCAATGAACACAGCGCTCATTGCAGCGGTAAGTCAGGTCGAGTTGCACGCTGAGCGGGATGTTCAGCTTCTGGGCCCTGGCAGACATTTCCAGCAGCAACGCGCTCATCGTGATTCTCCAACGGGATTCCGCGTGGGAATTGGTTCTTCAGAGATTTGCAGGATCTCGTGGCCGGCCAGTTCCCGCGCCAAGGTCTCGGCATCCTGCAAAGCCTCGGCGGGCTCAACCTCGAACCGGGGGCAGATGTGCTGATGAACGATCTCGTCGAGTGGAGTGGCGCCGTCGGCGGCCTGCCACAAAATAGTGGCCGTCTTGTTCAGGGTGAAGAGAGTGGAATCGCGTGCCGACATGATCATCATCTCGCCATCGAGACTGCGGGCTGCCACTCGCGGATTGCGTGCCACGTACAGACGGCTCATCCGATCAACTCCCAGACCCGGGCATCGGGAACAAAAGTAAGACGGGACACCGGAACCCGGCTCACGAAGTCGAATGCGGAATGAAAGATGGATTGCACCAGGTCCTCATCCTCCGCGAAAAAGAGCAGATTGGCAAGCAGAGAGCGAGTTGCTTCTGCAGGGGCGAGAGGGTCGATGCGATTCTCAGAACCCTTGGCCAGCAGGTAGAGCGCTGCGATGGGGGCGGAGACGTTCTCTCCGAGCTTGGCTAACTCACCGGTAAAGGGAGTGCCGTAGGCTGTGTAGCCCGATTCGTGCTTACGCACGTAGGAAATTTCGTCAGTCAGAAGCGTCGCGTCGGGAGGAGCCAGGCGGGAGATTGTAGTCTTGCCGGCTTCGGAAACTCCGGCAAAGAGGAAGGCTTTGCCATTGCGGATGGCGCTGGCGGAGTGCAGAAGGAAACCTCCCTGGCGTGCCAGCACAAGGGTGTGGAGGATACGCAGCACGGCGTCGATAGAGTATGGATTGGCGGACTGGCGAATCCAGCCGGTGCGGGCAGCAGGCTCCCACTCGGCGCGAAAGTCTCCGCGCTCGAAGGTCCATCGGCGGCTACGTTGTGTCACTCGTACCGGAACATTTGGATCGGCGATGCGGGCCGGAGTGAGGTCGACGTCGAATTCGATCTCTGGCTGCTGCGATGACGATACAAAACCGGCATAGCGGTCTTGCAGCATTCCGAGGAATTGCGGATCCGCCGTATGCACGCGCACTGGCATGTCCCCGATTTCAATGACGAGGCTGAGTCGATTGACTTCGGTGGTCAGCTGGGGCAAGGGGCGACTCGATCCTAGGGAGTTTGAATTTGTGATGGACCCTGAGAAGTCTGGCGGAGGCCGTGTACTCCCACAAAGACACGGGCGGCCAAGGGGGAACGCCGAAAGACGGCAGCGACGGCACGCTCGGAGAAGCGAAGACTCTTTCTCGGAGGGATCCGCTTGCCGTTGCGCACGATGAACGAAACCTTGCCGAGAAGGTCTCCGCCGGAAACGGGGGAATCGAGGTGGGGCAACGCATCCCCTTGCGTCTGAACGTTGGAGCGGCCCGAGCGGCGCGTTCCACTCACCACACGATGGGCGACGAAACGCCGACCGTTGCTGAACAGCACAATGTCGCCGTCGAAGACTTCGTTGCTGGCGAGGCGTTCCACGACCAGTGTGTCGCCCGGCCAGACGGTGGGGAGCATGCTCCACCCCAGGACGCGTAAGTGCAGAGTGCCGGATGAGCGCAACACCTCGACTGCCAGGCCACATTTGAGAGCGTGGTTGTCGTGCGATGCATGGTCGGAAAGCTTCATGACACCTTCGGACTTGCAGCACACGCCGCTGAGGTGGCGCCGATCTTTCCGCAGGACAGGGCCGTGGTCACAAATACCTTTTCATAGCGGAAGGACGGCTTCTCGTAGGGCTGCTTGGTGGGCGAAGTAGTTGAATTATCGTTCGACGGGCTGTTCATAGTCATAAGGGAAACCCTAACCGTGCGTGCCTATTGTAATGCCGACTGCGATGCCTGAACGGCGCAGCCGCCGGTGCCGGTAGCTCCGCAGGCCTGGTTGCCCTGAGTCGAAAAATAGACTTCAGAAGCTCCGGCCAACGTGCCCGACCCAACAGTATTGTCCATGATAATCCCGCTGGTGCCTCCGGTAGCGGCGAGGCTGAAGGTGGCAAGGGCTCCGATGTTCCGCCACCTTACCGTGTTGTCCGCGGTCTGACCTTGAACGTTGAGGTTCCAGACCGGATGAGCCCCGTTTTTCGATGTGCCCGCGGTTGCCACCCATTCAATGTTGCCGTTGCTGTCGACGATCTGAGTGTTTAAGGCGTATGCGGTGTTGGCCAGCCAGCCCTGATGCACCGTTTGGTAAGGACCCTGGTTGGTCCATCGCACTGAGGCATCCGTCGTGCTACCGTCGGTGTTCACGTTCCAATTGGGGTGGCCCAGGGCGACGGTTCTTGAGGTTCCTGCTACACGGACAACTTGAAGATGGAAGTGTGTATCCAGCACCTGCTGGCCGATGGCGTAGGGGGTGGATGGTGTCCAAGGCTGAACCTTGAGATTGAGGATGCATCCCCCCGACGCGCAACTGTTACCCCGTCCGGTCGTTTGCACGCCGGCGTAGATCCATTCGGTCGCTCCGCCTAGGGCGTTTGGGTTAGGAATGTCGGTCACGGGCGAGCAGCCGGTCGTGGTGTTGGCCAATGGCGGCCCGGCAACGACAGTGCCCATGACGCCGGCAGTGATTGGAACTTGATACATGATCGGAGGTCCGCCCGTATTTCCGCAGACGTAAAGGTTGCCAGTGGCATTGACGGAGGCACGGTACGTGCTGTCGAAGCTGCCTTCGAAGAGCGGATTGGGGTTGGGAGGAGCAACCTGGCTGCTTCCGACCATTGCTTCCGTACCACTGGTACCGGACCCGAAATTAGTGGCGAAGAGGTAAACGGCGGAACAAGGGACAAGTCCGGTGCAGGACGTGCTGCCATCGCTGGAGGAGAAAACGTAGACCTTCCCGGCGGTCGAGTCCAAGACGGGGCCCGCAACCAGACCGGCGCCGAAATCGATCTTTGCGGACTTGGTGACGGTTGCAGCGGAGGTGACACTGTAGAGAAATCCGCCATAATCACCCACGAAGACGTTGGTGGAGGTGCGATCGTAGACGGGACTGGAGAGAGAGGTCGGGTTGCCGGGGTTGACCTGGACGGGGAAGCCGCCGGTCCGGACTTCGGCGGGGGTGCCGGCGAAGCCGCCAGTGATCTTGTGAAGCCAGCCGCGCGCACCACCGACCCAAATTGTGTCATGGGAATAATCGGGGAATGCGGAAGATGTCGTGTCGTCGGTCGGAAGGCCCGCGCCATCACTCAAAAAGATTGATGTCATGCAGGGGGCGACGCAGGTGCGGTAGGAGGCGGCGGGAACCGCGGTTAGTGTCACCGGGGCTCCGACCGTGCCCGTCCCGGCTTTCCACTTGAGCAGCACCAAGATGCCAAAACTGCCGTTGGTCTCGACGAATGCGACTTGCTTACCATCTGATGAGATGACCGGAGACGTCAGGATCTTGCCGCCCGTGTTGTAGGCCCAGTAGACGGACGGCTTGATTCCGGAGCAGCCGGCATACAGGTTGTCATAAGCAACCACACTCGCCTGGGTTCCGGAGCCCAAGAGTCCGGTATTGAATACGACATAATCCGGAGTGGTTGCGCTGCCGCAGTTCGCGGTGTCGGTTCGAAACGCAAATTTCGCGGGGTAGTTGCCGGCTCCAGAAGAAGCGCCCAGGCCCATGTCTTGCGACCAATCGCGGTGAACCTTACGACCGCCAGGGGCCTGCAAGCCAAGATTCATGGAGGGATCATCACTCGGCATGGGGTCGGACAGGACTCGGCTTACGTTCTGGCGATAGAACTGTTGCCAGTAGCGAGGATCACGGGTCACCTGGTTGACTTGCTCGTAGGTGGCGGGCTCAGAGAAGATGACGTGCCGATGAGTCCAGTCCGTGGGGAGACCCTGGGCAGCGGGCTTGGCGGCCTGGCCGGTCAAGACCCAACCGAGGACTAGCAGTCCTGACAAACTCACACCCAACCGGAGAAACCGTGCGGCAGAACCGTTCATTATCCTCACTCCATGGGTAGCGCGATAAGCATTCGAGTTTCGGGCGGTGCTTACGAATATCCTGTCGTGCAATGCGTCTTTGTTATTCAGCGGAGCCAAAATCTGGATCAAAGAAATCGAATCTTCGCTCTGGCGTTTCCCAGACTTGCATGCTCGAATTACCCATGGAAGCGGACGCAGACCTCCCATCGGTTGGCTGGATTGGCGGTGATTTTACTCTTTATCGAAGATGCAAACAATGGGTTTCGAAAGAACCGCTTGAGTTTGTGCTTTTGATGCGCGCGAGATCCCTCGACAAGCGGAAAACTCAAGGTTGTGGCCGCGGAAGTGAGTCAAGCTCTCAGTATCGTTCGTGATTTCAGTCACAGCCCGTACAATAGAATCAGTGGAACCTCTGCCGAGAGCATCCTATCGAAGTCACTCGGCAAATGAGGTCCAGACTTAAATGGAGGCGAACGAATCAGATTGGACGGATACGAGAACGTAGCTGAAGACACGGAGCAAGCCGTGCATGAGAGCAGGGTCAGCGTGCTGACGCTGGATGAAATTGCGAACCTGGCGGCGGAGGGCGGGCAACCCGCCGAAACACTGATGAACGTGGTTGCCCTCATTGCCAAGCGATTCCACACCGACGTGTGCTCGGCATACCTGCTGGAGCCGGACCGCGCCAATCTGGTGTTGGCAGCGACCGTTGGACTTCGCCGAGAGTGCATCGGAAGCCTGAGGATGGCGGTACATGAGGGGCTGACCGGGCTGGTGGCGGAACTGGTGCGGCCGGTTGCGGTGGAACAGGTGAAGAACCATCCCCGATTCAAGTATTTTCGGGATGCGGGCGAGGATGCTTACCAATCGTTTCTCGGCGTTCCGCTGATTGAACGGGGCGTTTTGCAGGGAGTTCTGGTGGTGCAAACCATCGAAGCCCGCGTTTTCAGCGAAGAAGAAATTCGAATGCTGACGGAGGCGGCCACGCAGGTCGCTCCGGTGGTAAGTGAGGCGCGAACGCTCGATCGCTTCATCGCCCCGCTGCAGGAGCGGCTCTGGGCGCTGGCGCGCAATCTGTGGTGGAGTTGGGACCATAACTCGTCGAGCCTGTTTCTGGATCTGGATCCGGCACGCTGGAGCGATCTGAACCACAATCCGGTCGCACTGTTGTCGGGATTGCCGCTGGCAAAACTGGAAACACGGGCCGCGGAGCTGATGCTGCACAGCCGCGTGAACTATGCATACCGGCGCATGCTGGAGTACCGGGAGGCGGATCGAACGTGGGGAACCAGGCATGCGGGAGTGCTACGGCCGCACCCGGTGGCGTATTTTTCGGCAGAGTTTGGCTTGCACGAATCTCTTCCGGTTTATTCCGGGGGCCTGGGAGTGTTGGCGGGAGATCACATTAAGAGCGCGTCGGATCTCGATATTCCTCTGGTGGGTATTGGCTTGTTCTATGGCCAGGGATATTTTCGGCAGAGGCTCGACCAGGGCGGCTGGCAACGGGAAGAGTACTTGAAGACCGATGTCAACGAGATGCCGATGGAAGTAGCCATCGGCAAGGATGGCAGGCCGGTTGTCGTGGAGATTGAAACGCGCAGTGGGCGGATTCGAGCCAAGGTTTGGCGGGTGAAGGTGGGGCGGCGCGATCTGCTGCTGTTGGATTCGGATGTGGAAGGAAATGCTCCCGAAGATCGTGAGCTGACATCGCGCTTGTATGGCGGGGATCTACGTATTCGCATTCGGCAAGAGCTGTTGCTGGGAGTAGGCGGACTGCGCGCGCTGCGTGCTCTGGGGATTTCTCCGGGGGTGCTGCATCTCAACGAAGGCCATAGCGCTTTTGCGGTGCTGGAAGCGCTTCGCATGCGCATGGAGGATGAAGGCATCGCGTTTGACGCAGCGGTTCCGCGAGTATCTCGCGAAGTGGTGTTCACCACGCATACGCCGGTGCCTGCCGGGCATGACCGATTCGACGCGGGACTGGTCGAGGAACACATTGGGCCTCTGCGCGAGGCGCTCGGGCTATCTCAGGACAGCCTGATGGGACTCGGCCGGGAGAACGCCAATAACGGGGACGAACTATTTTGTATGACCGTGCTGGCGCTGCGACTGTCGCGGCGCGCCAATGCAGTGTCGTCGCTGCACGCCGAAGTATCGCGGGCTATGTGGACTAAGTTATTCCGCAACAAGCTAGAAGACGATGTTCCCATCGGGCACATCACAAACGGAGTCCATGTTCCGTCGTGGCTGGCTCCAGAGATGTTTCGTCTTTACGATCGGCATCTAGGGACGGACTGGCACCAGCGCAGCAGCGAAGCCAAAATCTGGCTGGGAATCGAAAATGTAGATGACGGCGAGCTTTGGGAGACGCACCTGAACCTGAAGTCGCAGCTGATCGAGTTTGTGCGCCGGCGAGCGGTAGCCCAAGCGGAGCGCCGAGGCGAGTCTCCGCTGGAGTTGCAGCGGCTGGAGCGGGTGCTCAGTCCGGATGCTCTTACGATCGGATTTGCGCGACGTTTTGCGACGTACAAACGAGCCAATCTGATTTTGACGGACATTGAGCGGCTGGCTTCGATGGTGAATGATCCGAATCGCCCGGTGCAGTTCGTGTTTGCCGGCAAGGCGCATCCACTCGACGAGCCCGGCAAGCGCGTGCTGCAGCAGATTGCAGAGTTGATGCGGGATTCCAAGTTCCGCGACAAGTTCGTATTTGTCGAGGATTACGACATCAATGTGGGGCGACACTTTGTGCAGGGCGTTGACGTCTGGCTGAACAATCCGCGCCGTCCGCTGGAGGCTTCTGGTACGAGTGGACAGAAGGTGGTGCTGAACGGCGGCCTGAATCTCTCAATCCTGGATGGCTGGTGGGCGGAGGCCTACGATGGGATGAATGGTTTTGCCATCGGAACGGGCAGGACGCATTCAAATATGAGCGTTCACGATGCCCGCGACGGAGAAGACTTGCTGCGAACGCTGCGGGAAGAGGTGATTCCGCTGTATTACCAGCGCGACCGGGATGGGCTTCCGCGGGGCTGGATCAAGCGCATGAAGCGGACGATCCGCACACTAGGCTGGCGGTTTAATGCCGACCGCATGGTGATGGATTACACGCAAAGGTGCTACCTGCCGGCGGCGGGGGGAACATCGAGCGATCTACGATCGAACTCTTAGGCGCGAGGAAACAAAGTGTCACCTTTTGGCCGAATTTTGATCTATTGTTGGTGATAGTTGACCGTCCGCCGATGTTCTCGATTTTTCTGTGGGTCGAGGGCATATCGAAGCTGGATTTACAAAAATCTTCGTGAGCAGTTGTTTTATCGCGGCCGGTGGTGGGTTCGCGGATGAAACAATTCCTATCGTACCGGCTAGATACGGTGAACCACTGTCTGTGGCATGCGGAGAACCGCGTCTCCGTAACCCCCAAGGCTTTCGATGTTCTCCGTTATTTGGTGGAGAATGCCGGGCGGGTTGTAACGCAAGGTGAGATTCTCGAGTCGGTGTGGCCTGACACCTACGTAAATCCAGAGGTCATCAAGAAATACATCCTGGGCATCCGGAAAGTTTTAGGCGATCGATCGGACCAGCCTCTATTCATTGAGACGTTCCCGAAGAGGGGATACCAGTTCGTAGCTCCGGTCAGCGACGAGAGCCCTGCCGGCGCATCGGACTTGCATTCCGACTCGAAGAAAATGGTGGGCCGGGAGATGGCCCTCGCCCAATTAAACAATCATCTGGATCGAGTCCTCAAAGGACAACGCCAGGTGATGTTCGTAACAGGAGAGGCTGGAATCGGCAAGACGACCCTGGTGGACGTGTTTCATCAACATGCTGCCCGGCGCCCAAACCTGCGAGTGGCTCGCGGACAGTGTGTCGAAGGCTTCGGCGGTAAAGAAGCTTACTACCCAATGCTTGAGGCTCTGGGACAATTGATTCGAGACAGCGATGGCAATCCTGTCGCACAGACCCTAGCCAGCAGGGCGCCCACGTGGTGGATTCAATTCCCCTCCCTGGTAAAAGCAGAGAAGCGAGAAAATCTGCAGCGTGAGACCGTCGGGGCAACGCGCGAACGGATGGTGCGGGAGATCTGCGAGACGCTAGAGGCGATCACGGCAGAGAATCCGCTGGTCCTGATTTTTGAAGATCTCCACTGGGTAGACGATTCAACGCTCGACCTGATTTCCGCGCTGGCGCGACGGCGGGAGCCAGCCAAGTTGATGCTGCTTGGAACCTACCGCCCGGCGGACGTTGTCCTTTCCAAGACACCGTTGAAGGGGCTGAAACAGGATTTACAAGTTCATCACTTGTGCACCGAGATTTCTCTCGAACGCCTGGAGCAGCCGGCGATCGCCGAATACCTGGCGACGGAATTTCCGAATGGCAGCCTGCCCGCGGGTCTGGCGGAGTTGATTTACCGTCACTCGGGGGGCAACGCTCTTTTCATGGTGGCGATTGTGCAAGACCTGGTGAAGAAAAGGTTGATCGCACAGGATCGGGGGAAATGGGCACTCACTAAACCCCTGAAGGATATTGACCCGGGAGTTCCCGAGACGCTGCAACAAATGTTGGACCTGCAGTTCTCTCAGCTCAGTGCCGAGGAGCAGCGGATTCTCAACAGTGGAAGCATTGTGGGTGAGCGATTTTCAGTGTGGGTGATTCGTCCAACGCTCGACATTGAGAGCGACCGCATTGAAGAAGTGCTGGAAGGGTTAGCGGAGAAGCAACAGTTTGTACGGTCGGCAGGACTTCAGGACTTCCCGGATGGCTCGGCTTCGGCTCACTACGAATTTAGACATTCTCTATTCCGACAAGTTCTCTACCGTCGGCTGTCAAGCGTAAGCCGATCGAAACTGCATCGACGAATTGGGGAGCAGTTGAGGTTGCTTTACACGCAGGACCGGCCGGAACTTGCGTCGGAACTGGCTTTGCATTTTGAGGAAGGTCACGAGTACGAACAGGCGATTCGCTACATGCTGCTCACCGCCGAGAATGCGCAGTACCGCTTCGCGCACGCGGATGCGATCACGGTGCTGCACCATGCACTTGAGTTGGCGCACAAGATCGGTCCTAATATTCGGGCGGAAGTGGAGATCCAGATTCTCAAACGCATCGGCGATACCCACTACGCCCATGGACAGGTGGTGAAGGCTGCCCACGCCTACCAGGTTGAAGTGGAGCGAGCGGCTCAGGCGCACCTGACAAAAGAAGAGGTGAGCGCCTTGAGCCGGCTGGCGTACACCACCTCGTTAACTGACTCGAATCGAGGAATCGCTGCGAGTGAACTTGCCGTGGAAGTAAGCAAGAGCTTGGACGATGCGACGTTACAGGCTCGCACCGAGATCCTGGCAGCCGCGTTCCGCCTATTGCATGACCGGTGGAGTGAAGCAGACGGGGAAATCTGCTCCAGGACCGTCCCAATGACAGCACAGTTGGGCGCTAAAGACATTCACATCGCGCTGGAGATACTGTACCCGGCGCAGGCTCTAATCCTGCAGGGTCAGTATTTGTTCGCGCTCCATGCGGAAGATAAAGTCCGGAGCATGACCGGCCAGGGACTGATTGGCAACCTGGGCGCCTGGGGGAAGTGTCTCGCGCTGCTGCATGCGGGGCGGTTTGGCGAGCTTCTAGGCAGCTTGCGGACGCTGATCAATGCCGCCGAGAGAAATGGGAATAAGCTGTGGCTCTGCGCGTTCAGCAGTATGGAGGCATGGCTGCGGACATTGGTCTTTGATTTTCAAGGCGCACGGAAGCTGTGCGATGAGATCTTGCCGCAGTGCACGGGCAATCCGGGGCGAACGCCGCGAGCAGTGGCACTACTCTCCGCCGGGGAGACGGAAGTTGGACTTGGGAACTATCACGATGCCGTGCGTTGCTTCACCGAAGTTCAGAGAATGACGAACCAGAAGTTTTATTTGCACTGGTACTGGAGAATGGGAGCGGCGCTCGGGCTTGCAAGAACCTGGTTGGAATCAGGAAACATTGCCAACGCCCGCCCCGAAGCGGATTGCCTGGTGCAGAGCGCGGTCTCCACGGCCGATCCCAACATGCAGGCGCTCGCGTGGGAGATTAGAACGCGAGTGGCCATCGCTGAAAAGGATTGGGCGGTTGCTGAGAAGTCGCTGCAAGCAGCGCTCGGCGTTCTGAAGAAACAAGAGGTGCCGATGTCCGCTTGGCGCGTGCACGCCACCGCTTGGGACTTGTATGATTCCCGGAAGGCCCATGAATTAGCCGAAGGACACCGGGCAAAGGCGGAGGCAGAAATCCAAAGACTTGCGGATTCCTTTGCCGATCCGGAACCGCTCCGTGCTGTGTTTCTTGCCGCCGCGCCAGTTGGCAGGCTTCTCGGTGCTGCCGACGCCCGCCGATGACCGCCAGAAGCCTCTGAAGGGCTGTTTCCTGCCCATTACCACCCAATAAAGAACCAAGAGGGCGTCGCGTGGTCGCGTTCGGCACCGAACTTGGACCAAAACGACACCGGGACGGCCACTTCCCTGCGGCCTGATTGCCTTAGTCTGACATCGTCATGCGAGGGGCATTTATTGTTCGACTAGGGCCAGACACAAAACCAAAACAAGGGTTGTTAGAAGGATGGGTCGAGGAGGTCGATTCCTGCAACGAATTGAGATTCCATTCGACCGAAGAACTGCTCAAGTTCCTTGGCGACCGCTACCAGGCGGTTTTCGGAACGGAGTCAGAGAGACCGGGACGGCGGCCGAGGCAACCGTAAGGCAGAGACGAGGCTTGTCCGCCGTCGGCGGTTGCAGTCAGGGGCCCTTCAAGTGGTGGATAAGAGAAGGAGCAATTGCGATGGAGTACAAACGTTTACGAGAATTTGCCAGCCAGATGGAGCTTGGCATTCACGGAATCCCGACAACTACAACCGCAGTTCTCGAAGGCCAGGAGTCTTCTGCGGTGGCGCTCCTCGAAGACGCCATGTTGCCATTCAGCGGCCAGAACATTCCCTTTGGGTTGAAGCCCGCGGAATGGAATGAGTCGGACAATTATCAAGTCGCGCTGGTCCCGGTCGGCAGCAAGGTAGAGCGAGCGAGCAGGACATCCCAGGCGACCATGCAGACGAAGCATGTTCTGGTGTTGCCGTTAACCTGGAAGGAACTGGTGGTGCGTCTGCGCGCGGGGGTGCATGCTTCGGGCTCGGGACGGGAAAGCGGGATTGTCCGGTTTGGCAACGTTTTCGCCGATTTCTACGCCATGGAGGTAACTCGCGCGAACGAGACTGTCACTCTCACGACGCTGGAGTTCAAGTTGTTTCGTTTTCTGGTACAGAATGCCGGCCGGGTCGTATCGCGAGAAGAGATGCTAAATGAGGTCTGGGGCTATGAGAACTATCCCTGTACCCGCACCGTAGACAACCACATTTTGAGGCTGCGTCAGAAACTAGAGACGGATCCGGCACGTCCGGTTCACTTCCACACCGTGCACGGCGTGGGTTACAAGTTTGTGCGCGAGGGCCGGCGCGGGGTTCCGGAGCACAAGATGTAACGGTTGGCGCGCCGGAAGAGCAAGGGGATCGCAGAGAGGAAGGGGGCGACGGCTCAGTCGGCCTGCTCCCAGGTATCGTCCGGATCGTACGCTTGCATGGCGGCCGCCGTGTCCGAGGTTTGTGAACCGAGATCCTTCTGATAGACAACCCCCTGCTGGTTCACGATGAAAGTCATGACACCGGAATTTCGGTAGGCTGCCGGGTAGGCCACAAACGCAAACCCGCGGGTGAGCTTGCCATTGACGACGTAATCGAGCGCACCGCCTTTCGCCGCGCTTCCTTGTTTGGTCAGAATGCGGTAGTAGTATCCGTGGAAGGGAGCGCTCTGGCCCGGCTGTATGTTGTAGCCTGCGGCTGTGCCGGAAACCATCAAGGGTCCGATGGGACTCGGGGCGTCATTGTCGTCCGTTTTCCAATACAGCCCGTTCTGCTTGCCTTCGTCGCTCAGGAATCTCATCGCGTAATGCTTGGTGGTATCGCCGTTGCGGGGTTGGGAAGCGTAATCCCGTTGAGCGTCCACGAGGCCGTGCAAAATCTCGATAGCGTCGTTCTCATTGGTGCCGACGCGCCGTTGGAGAATTTCTGTTTTGCCCGTCTCGGTGTCGAAATACCACCTGCCGGCCTCGTTCTTGACTATAGAAATCGCAAAAGGCCAGTTTTCGGCGCCGATATACAGGGTGGCGGTCTGATCGGGTTCGATGACGACGCGGTGCATTTGGTCGTAGCGGCGAAGGAAATTGTCACCCATGTTCTTGTCAGCCACGTCGTCGCCGGTATGGATGATGTCGTTGGCGTTGGTTCCGAAGATGGCAAGAATCGACTGGGTGTCATTGGCCTTCACGGCGTTGTACAGATCTAGAACTGCGTCCCCGGGCGTGGCGAAGGTCTTTTCATTGCCCTGCTGCGCAACCGAGGGTAAGGCGCACAGAGAGAATGCGAGGACGGTTCCAGCGAAAAGGAGCGCTGTAAACGGACTCGAGATCGCAGCTGGGATGGGCCTGAAAGTGTTTTGGAAACGTCTGCATTGCATAGTGCGCTTCTCCTGTGCGCCTTTTTCTAGCGGCGGCGCGCGCCCCCGGAGTGCGGTTGAGGCCGCGAAGCTCCGGCGCGATTTTCGGTCCTAGGCGCTGACGTGGGCTTTGCCGCCAAGCTTTCTTGACCGCGTGCGCTGTTAACCCGAGTGTTCCCTCCTGGGCTGTAATTGCTGAAGGCGCTGCTGTTATTCCCTCGATTTTGCTCTTGCCCAAATCCTCGTGCAGGCTGGTTTTGGGCTTGATTCAAATTGCCGGGACGGCTCTGATTCTGATTGAGCCCTGCCCGATTCTGCTGATTGAGGGCGGGCTGGCTGGACGCGCCGACCCGATTGCTCTGCGTCAGATTCTCGCGATTGCCCTGTGGGAGGTTCTGGCGATTGCTCTGTCCAAGATTCTCGCGATTGCTGGTGTTGTTGAACTGAGGCTGGTTATATTTCTGGTTGAAATTCGGGGTGTTGATGTTGTTATTGCGGGCGGTATTGTTGAAGTTGTTCGCGTGATAGTTATTGGAATTTAGGTTATTCCGATTGACGTTGTTGACGTTCACGTTATTGCGGTTGATATTGTTGACGTTGACGTTATTGCGATTGAAATTGTTGACGTTCACATTGTTCACGTTGCGGTTGTAGTAGTTGTTCCGATTGACGAAGGTATTGGAAGTAGAAATATAGGTGTTGTGGTTGTAGACCACGGTGGAGTTGTGCCAACCGCATCCCCAGGAGTTCCATCCCCAGCCGCAGCAGTGATTATTGTTGGCAATCGCGGCACCAACGGCGATGCCGACTCCGAAGGAGATTACGCTCGCAACTGCCATGTCGGCAGACGAGTAACCGGGATAGGCAGGAACCGGGGTTCCGTAGACCACGGTTGGATTGTAGGTTGGTACGTACACAACCTGCGGCTGCGCCGGTTGAATGACGATGGTCTGCGGCGGAGCTTGGACGACTGTGGTCTCGGGCGCAGCTGCTTGGGTTGGCGCGGCTGCGGCGCCGGGAGGCTGGTTTTCGACAGTGACGTTCTGTTGCTGGTTGCTTTTCAGATTGCCAGCCTGTTGGGCGCGCTGGCGCATGACCTGTACGGCGTTCATTACACTTTGCGGAACGTTGAAATAGGCATCGCCAAGAGCAGAGGTCCAGGACAGACTCTCAGCCATCTGTTTCAGGACGTCGCCAAATTGCGTCAGCCCCTTGACGCTCGCATCCCATGGCTGCTGATCGACAGCTTGCAGGAGTTGATCGCCTTTAAGGTTTGAATTCTGCTGGAGCCAGGCATACGCAGCTGAGATCTGATCGGGATAAGTGGACGCGGCGAGAACTTGCGCCACCAGATTATCGGGAAACAGCGCGATGGGAGCCACTAACTGGTAGAGCTGATCGGCCGTGGGGACGGCATACGTTGCGGCGGGAGCCTGCTGAGCCGCTGGTCCGGAGCGGGTCACAACTGGCTCCGACTTTTTGCATGCGTCCAAGGGCCACGTCACCATTGCAACCGCAACGCTCAAGAAGATTGAAAGAATTCTTTTGTTGACTGTCATGATAGGCCTCCCGAATCAAGGCGCTACGGAACTCAATACTCCTGAATGGAGCACCCCTGAACAGAATTAGCGTATGAGCGTCGTTCTGCCCTGATAACTGGTAAAACTGTCAGCCCCGGGGGAACAATTTGGATTATGGAGTGGCTGCGGCGTGTCGTGTGAAGGTCTCGTAAGTTTCGCACGCAAGCATAAACTGGTGACGAGGAAAGGGATGTGTAAAATCGGGCAACGTGCCCTATCATGAGTAAGGCAGCCGCGCGCGGGCGTGGCGGAATGGCATACGCAGCGGACTTAAGGAAAACTTGAGTGCTCGTCTGGGAAACCGGCGATGCAGAACTGCTCAAATTCGGGGAAACCTTAAATGGCAATCCCGAGCCAAGCCCGGAAGATATCAGCCGGGAAGGTGTAGAGACTAGACGGGCAGCACCTAAGCTCCGGAAATCCGGAGGAGGGTGAAGGGATAGTCCAGACCGCAAACCTGGCGTGAGCTCTTTGAAGGCGCCACGCCGGGGCGGCGAAAGCCGTAGACGGTATGAAAATCCGCAGGGCTTAAACGGCCCATGAGGGTTCAAGTCCCTCCGCCCGCACCACATTTTGCTCGGGCGATGAAAAGTTCTGGCGGAGAGGGAGGGATTCGAGTACCGCCACTTCCAGCAAGTGCGGATGAATCCTATATTTCCGCGATAACACCTGTGTTTGATGGGCTTACAAGCG
>Ga0207693_10000481_pt1 | contig 36188 bp, 31 predicted proteins | sample LARL81metaG_FD_184347 | JGI IMG/M metagenome (GOLD analysis project Ga0207693, IMG submission 184347) | Corn, switchgrass and miscanthus rhizosphere microbial communities from Kellogg Biological Station, Michigan, USA - LAR L8-1 metaG... | ecosystem: Host-associated > Plants > Roots >... | reverse complement strand
CGGCCGCGCGCCCTCCGCCGCGACCAGGCCGGTGAGATGGTTGCGGCTGGTCACCACGACCGCGCAGCCCGGCGAGCCGGGCAGCAGCGGCCGGACCTGCTCCGCGTCGCGCGCGTTGTCCAGCACCACCAGCACGCGCTTGCCCGCGAGCAGGCTGCGGTACAGCCCGACCTGGGCATCCAGGTCGGCCGGGATCCGTTCCGGCGGCACCGCGAACGCGTCAAGGAACCCGCGCAACGCCTGGCCGGGATCCAGCGCCTGCCCGCACCGCCCGAACCCGCACAGGTCGACGTACAGCTGCCCGTCAGGAAACTGCTCGCGTACCCGGTGCGCCCAGTGCACGGCCAGCGCGGTCTTCCCCACCCCGGCGGTGCCCGTGATCGCCGACACGACGACCGAGGCATCGCGCGCGGAGCCGTTCGGGGCGGCCGGGGGCAGCAACGCGTCCAGGTCGGCCAGCTCCGCAGCGCGTCCGGCAAAGGCCGCCACCGCCGGCGGCAGCTGGGCCGGAACCGGCGCAACCTGGGCAACCGGACCACTGGGGAGCATGGTGACCGCGGGGGCTGGCGCGTCCAGAGACGAATCCTGCCGTAGGACGGCCAATTCCAGGTCGCGCAGCGACTGGCTGGGTTCTATCCCCAGCTCTTCGTCCAGGGTGCGCCGCAGCCGCTGGTAGGCGGCCAGCGCATCCGCCTGACGCCCGCCGCGGTACAGCGCCAGCATCAGCTGCGCGTGGATCTGCTCGTCCAGCGGGTGATCGGCCACCATCTGTTCCAGGTCGGGCACCAGCTGTGCATGCTCTCCGGCCGCCAGCCTGGCCTCGGACAAGGCCCGCCGGACGTGCTCGCCGAGCAGGTCCAGCCGTCCCGCCTGTTCCTCCAGCCACGCCAGCCCGGCCACGTCGGCCAACGGCCTCCCGCGCCACAGCGCCAGCGCCTCCCGCAGGTCCCGGGCACCGCGGACGGGGTCGGCCGACTGCCTGCCCTGCCGCAACAACCGTTCTGCCCGCCGCACGTCGGTGCCCTCGTCACCGAGTTCCAGCACATAGCCGGGGGGGCGGGCGAGAATCGCGGCCTTGCACCCCAGGACACCGCGCAGATGAGACATGTGGCTCTGCAGCGTGTTCAGCGCGGTCGGCGGCGCTGCCTCTCCCCACACCACATCCACCAGGCGGCCGGTGCTGACGGGCTCGCCGTCATGCAGCGCCAGGGTGGCCAGGACGGCCTTCCGCCGCAACCCGCTCACCGCTCGCGGCCCGCCGTCCGCCATGACATCGACCGGCCCCAGCAGCCGCACCCGCACGACAATCCCCGTTCTCGGTCTGGTGAAGATCCCTTAACCGATCACGTGCGGAGGCCATCTCGGGTTCGACGCGTCTCAGAATGCGGAACCCGCCTGCGGTCATCTCGCCGGGCTGGCCATGCTGTCGGCCAGCAGCGAGACCGCCCGGCGCGGCCGTGCGCTGCCCGCGGGCGCCAGCACGATCTCGAATTCCACGGTGTCGGATCCACCGTCGGCCAGCGTGCCGCCGCCGGTGCGCAGCAGCGCGATCATCGCCGCGTTGTCGGCGGCGACCAGGGCGGTGAAGCGACGAATGCCTTCCTGGCGGGCGCGCCGCGACAACCGGGTCAGCAACTCGCGGCCCAGGCCCTGGCCTTGCCAGTCATCGGCAATCGTGATCGCGATTTCGGCCGCGCGCGGGTTCGTGTTGTCCCGGACGTAACGGGCCACCCCGACGCCGCGCCCGTCACGACTTAGCGCGCCGAGCGCCTCGTGGTCATGGTGATCGATGTCGGTGAGGTAGCGCAGCTCGGCCGGCGTCAGCTCGTTCTTGACGGTCAGGAACCGCAGCCAGCGGGATCGGGCACTCAGCCGGGCGAAGCCCTCGGCCAGGAGGGGAGCATCACTGCTACGCATCGGCCGGATCAGCACTGCCGATCCGTCACGCAGCCGCGCCTGGCTGCCGCTCGCCGCGGTCCGGGGCCGGCCCCGGTGACGCAGCCGCATCATCCGGGGCGGACGAGCCGTGCCCGCGAACTCCATGATCATCTCCATTCCGCCTGGCCAGCGTGTGGCGCGACCCCGCCGACGGGACCGCCTGAGCACACCCTGCCGGGCAGCGCTGGAGCGATGCTGATGCGGCGCTGGAAGAGGGGCGCCTGCCGGGCCTCGCCTCGCGGGCCTCGGCGCGGGACAGTTATTCTCGTGGCGTCCCTCGCCATCCCGGCCAGCGATTCATCGGCCCCGCCCAGCATGAAACCCAGGCCAGAGATCGAGGCAAGGAGAGCCTTATGGGTACAGAGCGGCATGTGATGCAGGGATACCTCGACGCGCTGTTCAAGCGCGCCGGCGACTACTCGGACTACTTCGCCGATGACGTCGTCGCCTCCATAGAGGGAACCGGGCAGCGGGCCGAGGGCCGGCAGGCCGTCGCGGAGTTTGTCCGGAACCTGCACCGCAGCGCGTTCGACGCGTATGCGGAGCTCAAGAACCTGCTGGTGGACGAAGGCAAGGCGGCGATCGAAGCGGATTTCGTCGGCACCCATACCGGCGAGTTCGCCGGCGTTCAGGCGACCGGCCGGACCGTCCGGGTCCCGTACTCCGTCGTGTACGACTTGGCGGGCGACAAGATCGCCCGACTGCGCATGTACTTCCCGGTAAGCCTCCTGGTCGAACAGCTCACGAACTGAGCGAATCGGCCCCGTGCCGCCGGTCCTGAGGCATACGCGGATACCGCGATCTGGGAGGGATCCCGATGGCTGACGCCGAGGATGTGCGCCGCCTCGCGCTGGCCCTGCCTGGCGTGGAGGAGATCGACAGCGACGGCTTCGACTTCCGCGTGGCCGGCCAGGGGTTCGTCTGGTCGTACCCGGAGCGCAGGCCCGGCCAGCCTCGGCTGATCCGGACCGACATCGCGGTGCTTTACGTCGGCGACGAGGCCGAGAAGCAGGCGCTGCTGCTCGGCGAGCCCGGGCTGTTCTTCACCGCGCCCGGCTACGGCGGCTGGCCCCTGGTGATGCTGCGGCTGGCCGCGGTGGACGGCGAGCGGCTGGAGGAGCTCGTCATCGATGCGTGGCGGATGCGCGCCCCGGACGAGCTCGTCAGCGGCTGGCCAGGGGGTTGACTTGCTCGGGTCCTGCGATGTCATCGCCTTCACCGCCGCGGCCGACCTGTCCCGGGCGCGGGTCTTCTACGAGCAGACGCTGGGCTTGCCGCTGGTCAGCCAGGACGACTTCGCGTGCGTGTTCAATGCCAACGGCACCATGCTGCGCGTGACGGCGGTGCCGCACGTCTCCCGAGCCGGCTACACCGTGCTCGGCTGGCGCGTTCGCGATATCGAGGAGGCGGTCCGGGGCCTGGCCGCCAGGGGAGTCGTGTTCCAGCGGCACGACGGCATGGACCAGGATGAGCACGGTATCTGGACTGCCCCGGGCGGCGGCAGGATCGCGTGGTTCGCCGATCCCGACGGCAACACCCTTTCGCTCACCCAGTTCCCATAGCCGCGCTGCGCTGTCTGCGGTGCCACCGGTCGGTGAGCGGGCTCGTCACATGATCGCGATCGGGTTCACCGGGGAGCCAGTTCCGCCGGGCAGCCGGAGCGGGGCGATGACGCACAGGAACGACCACTGGCCCGCCGCCTCGCACAGCGGCGCCAGGTCCTCGAATTGCAGGTAGTCCAGCAGGTACAGGCCCATCGCGTTGATCGCGAGCACGTGCACGGGAAACGCGACGCCGGCCACCGTGCTGGGCGCGGCGTCGCTGTTGCTGTCGCTGCCGAGCACGGCCACCTGCCGGTCGGCCACGAAGTCCATGGCCCGGGGGTCCAGTCCCGCGCGCGACCGGGGCACGTCCCACGGCCCGAGCTCCTGCCGCCGCAGCCGGTGACCGAGTCGGATGAACAACAGGTCGCCGGGGCTCACGCGCACCTGCTGCGCCGCCTCCGCCGCGGCCAGTTCCGCGGCGGTGACCTGATCGCCGGGCTCGAGCCAGCGCACGCCCCGCAGCCGGGGGATGTCGAGCAGCACGCCACGGCCGGCGATGCCGTCCTGGGCCTCCTCGATGGACAGCTCACTCGCGCCCTTCGAGGTGACCGCCCCGGACGCGATGCCGTTGTAGAGCGCCCCGTCGTAGCTGACGTGGCACAGCGCATCTATGTGGCTGTCCACATCGCCGTGTATGTTCATCACCAGCTGATCCGCGGCGAAGGTGAGCCCGGCTACGTCGGACGGCTCACCGGGGAGGCTTTTCATGTGCCGCGCCCCCGGCTCGGGATTGTCCGCCGCGCTGGTAGCCAGCGGAGCCGCCATGGTTACCGTCTGCCCGGCCCGGACTTCGCCCGCGGCGGCCGCCAGCCGCGCCGGGGTGATATGGTTCAGCGCGCCGCGGCGGTCATCGGGTCCCCACTGCGCCTGACCTCGGAGCCGCTGATACAGCGCGCGGAAGTCGGCGGCTGGCATGTCGGAGTCGCTCACCGGGCCTAGTCTGCCGAACCGGTAGCGAATCGGCCAGCGGACAGGCAATCTGTCGGCCCGATGTCCGATCAGGCAGTCAAACTGACGGGTCGGCGGTGTCGCGACGGCTCTGCCGGGTAGGAGGCCCGCACGGCGCCGTAACGCCATTTCGCCGCACTTGCGTCGCCTGGCGGACGTAATGTCGGAAGTGGAGCCCACGACCAGCTGCGCTCGGCGAGCCAGGCGCTGCGCAGTGCGATACCGCAGCGGAGGCGCCCGTGAGCATCGGCGAAGGTCTCGCCCAGGCGCGACATGAGGCCGGGCTCAGCCTGGCCCAGATCAGCCAGCGGACGCGCATCAGGGAAAAGATCATCGCGGATATCGAGAGCGATGATTACTCGGCGTGCGGCGGGGACTTCTACGCGCGGGGACACATCCGCAGCATCGCCCGGGCCATCGGGACCGACCCGGAGCCGTTCATCCGCGAGTACGACGCGGTCCAGCCGGAACCGGACGACCCAGCCGAGGCCGAGATCACCCAGCCAGGAATGGCCGTCGGTATCCAGCCGGGGATTCCGCCGCGCACTGAGCCGCGCCCGCCGCTCGGCTCTCCACCGGGCGTGCCCCTCGGTACCGAGACGAGCCGGCCTGGGCCCGCAGAGCCGGACTGGCGTACGCCGGCGGAGCAAGGCTGGAGTGAGCCTGCGGAGCCGGGCTGGAGTGGGGCCGCGGAGACGGGTTGGCGTACGCCCGTGGAGCCGGGCTGGAGTGAGCCCGCGGAGCGGGGCTGGAGTGAGCCAGCGGAGCGGAGTTGGACTGAGCCCGCGGAGCGGAGTTGGACTGAGCACACCGAGCCGGCCTGGAGTGGGGCCGCGGAGACGGGTTGGCGTACGCCCGTGCAGCCGGGGTCGAGTGAGACCGCGGAGCCGGGCTGGAGTGAGCCTGCGGAGCCGGGATGGAGTGAGCCAGCGGAGCCGGGCTGGAGTGAGCCAGCGGAGCCGTTCCGGCCGACGCGCACCGATCCGGGCCAGGCGACTGGCACCGATCCGGGCTTCCCCTTCTTCGCCGAGCCGGTCGCGGCCGCCGGTGCCCGGTCGGCCCCGCCAGATGGCCCGCGCCTGCCGCCCCCGCCGGTCCGGCCCGGGGAACCGCGTACGCACTCGGTGCCGCCCCCGCCGGTCCCGCCGGGCCGAACCCGCCGCCGGCACCCGCTGAACTGGGCCGCGCTGCTGGCCCTGGCGGTGCTGGCCGGGCTCGGCTACCTGACCTACCACCTCGTCGCAGGCTCATCCCCGGCCACCAGCAGCGCGCATTCGGCGCCCGCCCGCCCGCCGGCCAGCCCGTCCGCTGTCCACAGCAGCCCGCCGCCGACACCGACACCGACACCGACGACGAGCCCGAGTCCGAAACCGACCCCCCGGACCAAGCCGCTCGCCCCGTCCGGCGCGCAGGCGCTCGGCGTCGCCGGCCAGGGCGACGACCCGGCCAACGCGCACCTCGCGATCGACGGCAATCCCGGCACGGCCTGGCGCACCGACTGGTACACCAGCGCCGCGTTCGGAAACCTGTACTCAGGCACCGGCCTGCTGGTGGACATGGGCCGGCCGGTGACCATCACGGCCGCCCGGATACGGTTCGGCCCGGCCCACGGGGGCAGCTTCCAGTTGCGTGTCGGCTCCCGCCCCTCGCTGGCCGGCGTACGGCCCGTCGCGCACGGCGTCCCCGCCGGAGTCGCGCGGCTGCGGCTCGCCTCACCCGCCCATGGTCGGTACGTGCTTATCTGGTTCACCAGCCTGCCGGTCGACCCGTCCGGCAGCTACCGGGCCAGCGTGTATGACCTGCAGCTGCAAGGCCGGTAAGAGCCCCGGATTTCCTGACCCCGCAGCCGGGCGCGTCAAGGAAGACCTCAGGTTATGCTCAGCCGAAACGCAGATCAGCCTCCTAACCTGGCCCCAGGCACGACGGGTGAGCTGTGGGCGGGCGGGCAAGCAGGGAGGTCGCAGCGGTGCGTGAGATCGTGGCCATCTGGTACCGAGGGTCGAAGTACCAGATCGGACGAGGACGAGACTTCTACGGGATCTGGCCCGCAGGGGAGTCGGTGTCGCAGCCACTGGAGAGGTGGCCCCTGACCCGCGAGGGCTGGTCCGGTGCGTGGTCCCGGTTTACAGCCGTCGAGGCGCCGGGCACGATCGTGCAGGCCGGCTCGCCCCGCGTCACGCCGACGGGACCGCGCACCGCTGCGCCGTCCGGCCCGTCCGGCACGCCACCCCACATGCCGCCTGCCGTGCCATCTGGCCCGGCCATGTCCGGGCCGTCCGCCCCGTCCGCCTCCGGGCCGTCCGCCTCCGCCACGTCCGGGTCGGCCACGTCGACGCCGCCTGCCGATACCCCGTCCGGGTCGCGCATCTTCATGCCGTCCGGCCCGGCCGTGACCGGGCCGGCGGACCTGCGCCCCGAGGTACCCATCACGCTGCCCGCGTCGGTCTCGGCCGGCGAGCGCGGGACCTCGCTCGCCGGTGCGAGCCGCCCCGCGGTCGTCGCGGCGATGCTGCTGGCGGTCGGCGTCGTCTGCGGGATCATCGGGCTGTTTCCCGTTTATCTCGGCGGCGCGAACCTGGCCCAGCACGCGGATCAGCTCGTGCCGCATGTGATCTACCTGGCTGGGTGGACCGCGAGCGCCCTGCTCATCCTGCTCGGCGGCGATCGCGCGCGGATAGGAGCGCTCCTCGGACTGGGGCTGAGCGTGGTGACGTTCGGCTTCTTCTTCGCCGACCTCGGCGCGGTGATCGCCGGAGGCACGCAGGGCATGGGCGCCGGCCTGGTGCTCGGCCTGGTGGGCTGGCTCTTCTGCGCGGCCGGCTCGCTAGCGGCCTTCCTGCTCCTGCGGACCGGCGAGCCCGGCTGGTCCCGCGGTACCAGGGTGGACTCGGTCCTGGTGCTGACCCTCGCCGGGCTAGGCGCGGCGATCACGTTCGCCCCCTCGTGGGATCGCTACGTCCTGCACACAGCGATCGGAGTGTCGCAGACGGTGACGGCCGGCAACGCGTTCGCGAACCCGGGCCCGGTGATCGCCGGGGATGTCATGGTGATGGTCGCACTGGTCGCGGTCGTCGCCGCCGCCGCGCTGTGGCGCCCGGTCCGGTACGGGGCGGCACTGCTCGCCGGGGCCGTCATCGCGATGGCGGCTCAGGCGATCTCTGCGGTCATCCAGCTGGCCGAGGGCATTTCGCCGGCCCAGTTCGGGTTCACGCCAGGTCAGGCCGCACAGGCCGGGCTCACGATCAGTTCCGGGTTCACGCCCGCATTCTGGATCTACTGCGCGTTCGTCGCCGCGCTGGCGGTGTTGTGCGCGTGGATGCTCCGGTCGCGTCCGGGTCGCCCGGACGCCGCTTTGCCCGGCCCGGTCACGGTGGACGCCAGCCCGCCCGCCACCAGCGCATTCCGCTGAGCACTGCGCCCGCGCCACCAGCCTCGCCTGCGATCGCATGCGGTGCCCCCCGGCACCGTGCCGGGCGGCACCGCGACGGGAATACCAGGCCACGCCCGGAGGTTATTCCAGCGTGGTCGCAAGTAAGGCGAGCAGACAGCGCCCTGGGCCCTTTCTAGCTCCCGTCCGCCCACTGGTCGGGGATTTCCTCTATTCAGGCCCGCGCGCGATCTAGCAAAGCCGCGATCTCTGACAGCGAACAAGGCCCAGGAAGCAATTCCGGGAACCTCATGTTGAAGCTGTCACCACTGACCCTTTTCAGGAAGTGACTTGATGAGTGAGAATCTGTCCCTGCCGGTTCTCCCGCTGGATGACACCGTGGTCCTGCCCACGATGGTGGTCCCGGTCGAGATGTCGGGGGATGCCCGCGCGGCCATAGAGGCAGCGCGGCTGGCGGCGTCCGTGCCCGCCGCGGCCGACGCCAAGCCGCAGGTGCTGCTGGTACCCAAGCTGGGTGGCAAGTACGCCCCGGTAGGAACGCTCGGCGTCGTCGAGCAGACCGGACGGCTGCCCACCGGCGAGCTCGCCGCGGTGATCCGCGGCCTGTCCCGGGTGCGGATCGGCACCGGGACCGTAGGACCCGGCGCGGCGCTGTGGGTCGAGGGATCGGTCGTGGATGAGCCCGCGGCCAGCCCGCGCGCCCAGGAACTGGCCCGCGAGTACCGAGGGCTGGCTACCTCGATCCTGCAGAAGCGAGGCGCCTGGCAGGTCGTCGACGTGCTGCAGAACATCACCGACCCGTCGGCCCTGGCCGACAGCGCCGGCTACGCCACCTACCTCACGCTCGAGCAGCGGACCGAGCTGCTGGAGACCATCGACCCCGAGCAGCGGCTGGAGAAGCTGACCGGCTGGGCCCGCGACGCGCTCGCCGAGCTGGACGTGGCCGAGACCATCCAGAACGACGTCCGCGAGGGCATGGAGAAGCAGCAGCGCGAGTTCCTGCTCCGCCAGCAGCTAGCGGCCATCCGCAAGGAACTGGCCGAGCTGGACGGCCAGCCGGCCAACGAGGAAGAGGACTACCAGGCCCGGATCGAGGCCGCCGACCTACCGGAGAAGGTGGCCGAGGCCGCGCTCAAGGAGGCCGCCAAGCTGGAGCGCAGCTCCGACGCCTCGCCGGAGGCCAGCTGGATTCGCACCTGGCTGGACACGGTCCTGGAGATCCCGTGGAACACCCGGACCGACGACGCCTACGACATCGGCGCCGCGCGCGAGATCCTCGACGCGGACCACGCCGGGCTGGACGACGTGAAGGACCGGATCATCGAGTACCTGGCGGTCCGCAAGCGACGGTCGGACAAGGGCCTGACCCTGGTCGGCGGGCGGCGCAGCGGCGCGGTGCTGGCCCTGACCGGCCCGCCGGGCGTCGGCAAGACCTCGCTCGGCGAGTCCGTGGCCAGGGCGATGGGCCGTAACTTCGCCCGGGTGGCACTCGGCGGCGTCCGCGACGAGGCCGAGATCCGTGGCCACCGGCGCACCTACGTCGGCGCGCTGCCCGGCCGGATCGTCCGTGCCGTCCGCGAGGCCGGGTCCATGAACCCGGTGATCCTGCTCGACGAGGTGGACAAGCTCGGTACCGATTACCGCGGCGACCCCACCGCCGCGCTGCTCGAGGTGCTAGACCCGGCGCAGAACCACACCTTCCGCGACCACTACCTCGAGGTCGAGCTGGACCTGTCCGACGTGCTGTTCATCGCCACCGCGAACGTGGCCGAGGCCATACCCGAGCCGCTGCTCGACCGGATGGAGCCGATCTCGCTGGACGGCTACACCGAAGAGGAGAAGGTGACGATCGCGCGCGGCCACCTGCTGCCCCGGCAGCTCGAGCGGGCCGGGCTCGACCCGGCCGACGTGACGGTGACCGACGACGCACTGCGGCGGCTGGCCGGCGAGTACACCCGCGAGGCGGGCGTGCGCGCACTGGAGCGGAGCATCGCCCGGGTGCTGCGGAAGATCGCTGCGCGGCTCGCCTCGGGCGAGTCCGAGCTCCCGGTCACGGTGGGTCCGGAGGACCTGCACGGCTACCTCGGGCACCCGCGGCACACGCCGGAGTCCGCCGAGCGGACCGCCGTCCCGGGCGTGGCGACAGGCCTGGCGGTCACCGGTACCGGCGGCGACGTGCTGTTCATCGAGGCGTCGCTGGCCGACCGGGAGACCGGGGAAACCGGCGTCACGCTCACCGGCCAGCTGGGCGACGTGATGAAGGAGTCTGCTCAGATCGCCCTGTCCTACCTGCGCTCGCACGGCGCGGAGCTGGAACTGCCGGTCGGCGACCTGAAGGACCGGGGCGTGCACGTGCACGTGCCGGCGGGCGCCGTGCCCAAGGACGGCCCGAGCGCCGGGGTGACGATGACCACGGCGCTGGCCTCGCTGCTGTCCGGCCGCCTGGTGCGCAGTGACGTCGCGATGACCGGCGAGGTCTCGCTGACCGGCCGGGTACTGCCGATCGGCGGCGTGAAGCAGAAGCTCCTGGCCGCCCACCGCGCCGGGATCACCACCGTGCTGATCCCCCAGCGCAACGAGCCGGACCTGGAGGACGTGCCGGAGGCGGTGCGCGAGCAGCTCGAGGTTCACCCGGTCAGTGACGTCCGGGAAGTGCTCGAGCTCGCGCTCGAGCCCGCGACGGCGCAGCCGGCGTCGCAGACGCCGGTCGCGGCCTGAGCAAGGACGCAGTAACAGAGGCGGCGGTCGCGCGTGAGCGCGGCCGCCGCCTCATGCTGTGAGGCGGTAGCGCGGCGTCCGGCCCGGGCCAGTCAGGGCGGCGTCGGTCTCGACGGCGTCGGTCTCGACAGCGTTGGTCTTGACAGCGGCTTATCGAATGTCGATATTATCGAATATCGTTAACATTCCAAGGCGGCTCTGTCCGGAAGCTGGTGTCGAGGTGACGACAACCGATCGCAGGCTGACCGAGCCACTACGTAGCGTGACGTACGTCTTCGGCGGGCTGCTCCTGGCCTTCACCCTGATCGCCGCGATTGCTGCGATCGCCGGATCGGGGTCGATCGGCGGATTCGGGAACGCGTCGGTCTGCGTGACCCAGCCAGGCACCGGGTACGGCGGCGACAACTGGGTGGCGCAGCTTCGGATCGCCGCGCGGCCCGGAGCTTCCCTCAGCATCAACGGCACACTCCAGGCGTGTGCGGTGCATCCGAGCCTCCAGCAGCGATTGCTGTACACGTTCACCGCATTGCCCTCGGTACTGGTCTGGGCGGGGGTGCTGTTCCTGCTCTGGCGGCTGGTCCGGACCGCGAGCCTTAACGGGCCGTTCACGGTGCCGTTCGCGGCCGGCATGCGCCGGCTTGGCTGGTTCATCATCATCGGCAGCCTGGTGGCCGCATCGGCACAAGGCGCGGCCACGGATGCGCTGCTCAACTCGCTGCTCAGGGCGCAAACCTTCTTCGGCGACGCGGTGCCGCAGTTCCGCAGCGTCCTGCCGGTGCCGTTGATCGCCGGGGCGGCGCTGCTGACGTTCGCGCGGATCATCCGGCTCGGCGCGGCGATGGACGAAGAGATTCAGGCCACGGTGTGACCGTGCGCACCGACGCCGGGCCGCCACGGCAGGCCGGTGACGGCCCGGCCGAGGCGGACGCGATCCAGGTGCGCCTCGATGACCTGCTGGCCGAGCGCGGCATCACGCTCACCGAGCTGGCGGACAGGGTCGGCATCACGATCGTCAACCTGTCGATACTCAAGAACAGGCGAGCCCGGGCGATCCGGTTCAGCACCCTGGCCCGGCTCTGCGAGGTACTGCGCTGCCAGCCCGGGGACCTGCTCACCTATCGGAAACCGCCGCGCGATGTGTGAGCTCGCGCCAAATCAGCGCGGCCGTTAACCCATCAGGAGCGGCCGCGGCGCCACTGCGGCTTGCGCTTATCCAGAAAGGCGCGCATTCCCTCGCGTGCGTCCGGCAGCTGGCTGGTGGCGGCCATTACCTCAATGGCGTGGGCGTAGGCCTTGGGCTGGTCGAGGTCGATCTGCGCGTAGAGCGCCTGCTTGCCGATCCCCTTGCTTTCCGCGGAGCCGAGCGTGACGCGCTCAAGCAGGTCCTGCACCGCGGAATCTAGCTGCGCGATGGGCACCACCCGGTTGACCAGCCCCCATTGCAGCGCGGTCTGAGCGTCGATGACGTCACCGGACAGGGCCATCTCGGCGGCCCGCTTGCGCCCGACGTTGCGGGCGATCGCCACCATCGGGGTGTGGCAGAACCAGCCGCCCTTCCCGCCCGGAGCGGCGAAGCCGGCGTTGTCGCTGGCCACCGCGAGGTCAGCGGAGGCGACGAGCTGGCAGCCGGCGGCCGTGGCCAGCCCGTGCACCCTGGCCACGACCGGCTGCGGGACCTGCTGCATCAGGGTCATCAGCTCGGTGCAGATCTGCAGCAGCGACCGCACCTCGGACAGGCCGGCGTCGGCGACGTCGGCGAAATCATGCCCGGCGCTGAACACCGGACCGTGGCCGGCCAGCACGATGCCTAGCACGTCACTGCCGCCCACCTGGGTGAACGCCTCGATCAGCTCGCCCATGTGCTGCAGCGACAGGGCGTTGCGGCGCTGCGGGCGGTTCATCGTGATCGTGGCGAACTCGCCGGACCGCTCGACCAGGACGTGCTCGAACCCCATGGCGGCCTCCTTCTCTCCATCGCAGCCTACGTCGCACGCGGATGTATCAGGGGGGCCGCTGGTGTCCTCTGGACCGCAAAGGGATGTGAACGGGGGTCGGTGATGGAGAGCCGGATGATGTTCCTGGACTGCCCGGCGTACCTGGACGAGCACGGCGCGGCCAGGTGCGGACTGCCAGCCGAGGTGGAGTACCGGTACGGGGCGCAGTCAACCGACGGGGTGCTCGAAAGCGCGAAGATCCGGTGCCCGGTCGGGCACTGGTTCAGCGGAACCGTCGAATCACTCACCTGGGACAAGGGCCCGCGCGTGGCCAGTTCGCGTACGAAGTCGGCGGGTTTGCCCCGAAACGCATAGGTCGCGCGCTACTCTCCCGAAATAGCACGAACTCCGTGGTCGGCGTTCGGGGACGGGAGAGCATGATGAAACGGTTGTGGTTCCTGGGAGCAACCTTAACGCTGGCGGTCGCGGGCCTGACCAGCACCGCGAGCCAGGCGCTCGGCGCGCCGGTGGCCTCAGATCAGCCAGCTTCCCACCACTCCTCCCGCGCGCTGCTGGTCTGCAACGCGAGCACGGTGCCCTGCCCCAAGAAGGTCCCGCACTATACGACGGTGCAGGCCGCGGTGAACGCGGCCCGCCCCGGCGACTGGGTGCTGATCTGGCCCGGCGTCTACCACGAGAAGAGCAAGCGGTGGCCGACGGCCGGGGTCTGGATCCAGACTCCGGGCATCCACCTGCGCGGCCTGGACCGCAACGGGGTGATCATCGACGGCAGCAACGGCTCCGTGCGTCACCCGTGTCCGGCCAGCGCGAAGCTCCAGGACACCAACGGCGGCCTCGGGCGGGACGGCATCGTGGTCTCGAAGGCCAGCGGAGTCACCATTCAGAACCTCACCGTTTGTGACTACCTCGCAGGCTCTAACGGCCATGGCAACGAGATCTGGTGGAACGGCGGGGACGGCAGCGGCAAGATCGGCATGGGTTCCTACCAGGGCTCGTTCCTGACCGCTACGTCGATGTACGCCCCGAAGGACATTCACAGCCCCAACCTGGCCCAGTACGGGATCTTCGTGAGCAATGCCCGCGGCCCCGGCCAGGTCACCCTCTCCTATGCCAGCAACATGGCCGACGCCTCGTACTACGTGGGGGCGTGCCAGCAGCAGTGCCACGCGACGCTGGCCTTCGACGTCGGCACCAACTCCGCGCTCGGCTACTCGGGCACCAACGCGGGCGGGCGCCTGACCATCCGCGACTCGGTGTTCAGCGGCAACCGCACCGGGCTCGCGCCGAACTCGCTGAATAACGACGACGCGCCGCCGCCGCAGGATGGCCGGTGCCCGGGCAGCGCGACCAGGTCCTGCACGGTCATCGAGCACAACCTGATCACCGGCAACAACAACGCGAACGTGCCCACGTCGGGCCTCATGCCCGCGGTCGGGGCCGGCGTTGAGATCTCCGGCGGCGCGTTCGACACCGTGCGGGCCAACCTCATCGCCAATCAGGGGGGGTGGGGGGTCGTCACGCACGACTACCCGGACACCGAGACGCCCCCGCCCGGCTCGCACTGCCAGGGCGGAGTCCAGATCTCGAAGACCCTCTGCCTGTTCCCGGCTCGCGGCAACCGGGTCTACGGCAACGTGTTCTCCGGCAATGGCTCGTTCGGCAATGTCACCAATGGTGACCTGGGCACCGTCGGCCTGCTCTCGGCCGCGACCCCGCGGAACTGCTTCTTCGCCAACCGTGCCACCAACGGTCCGGTCACCTCGTCCCCCGCCCACATCCAGCGGCCCGGCGTGGACGGGCGGCCGTGCAGCAAGCCGGGAACCACTTCCAACGCCGACCTGCTCGGTCAGCTGATCTGTGCCACCGGCGCGACCGGTCTCGGCTCCTGCCCGAGCGGATCGCACTACCCGAAGCAGACCCGGATCGTCATGGCCCCGATCCCGCGGCTGCCGTCGATGCCCAACCCGTGCCTCGGCGTCCCGCGCAACGGCTTCTGCGCGCATCCCTGACGCAGCGACAGGAAGGACACCTACCCGCGGCAGATCCAGGTGCGGCGCAGGACGATCTGGCCTGGCCGGCCCGCTTCGGTCTTGTTCCGGTCAGCGGCCGGGCTCGCCGTGGCGGCCACGATCGGACTGTTAGCCGGCTGCGGGCTGACGGCAGGCTCGTCCGGGCCTCATCGGGCCGGGGATCGCGGCCCGGCCGGGGACGCGACGCCGGGACCCGGGCCGTCCAGCCATCGCGCCGCGGACGGGAAGGGCAAGCCCGGCCGGGCCGCCGCGGCCGGCCCGGGGGCCGTGACCATCTCTGCCGTCGGCGACATGATGCTCGGGAACACTCCCCGTCTGCCCCCCGATCCGGGGGGCTACCTGGACGCGGTCAAGCCCATCCTGGGCTCCGGGGCCCAGATCGTCTTCGGCAACCTCGAAGGCACGCTGACGACGGCGACCGTCGGCAAGTGCGGCCCGAGTCGCGGTCGCGAGCAGGACTGCTTTGCCTTCCGGGACCCACCGGACTACGCCCGGTACTTCCGGGCGGCGGGGTTCACGGTCCTGAACGACGCCAACAACCACTCCTTCGATTTCGGCGCCGCCGGACAGGCCCAGACCGTCCGGGCCATCCACGCGGCGGGCCTGGCTCAGACCGGCCTGCCCGGCGAGATCACCCTGGTCAAGGCCCACGGAACCAGGGTGGCGTTCGTGGCTTTCGCGCCCTATGACTACGACGCCAGCCTGCTCGACGTGGCGGCCGCACGGGCACTGATCGAGCGGGCAGCCAGCCAGGCCAGCGTGGTCGTGGTCTACATGCACGCCGGAGCCGAGGGCGCCGACGCCGACCAGGTGACCGGCCGGGAGGAGTACTACCTCGGCGAGGACCGGGGGGACGCCGAGGCGTTCGCGCACCTGGCGATCGACGCCGGCGCCAGCCTGGTGATCGCAAGCGGCCCGCACGTCGTGCGGGGCATGCAGTTCTACAAGCGGCACCTCATCGCCTACAGCCTCGGCAACTTCGCCGGCTACGGCAACTTCGGCACCGGTGGCGACCTCGACCTGGGCGCCATCCTGCACGTGACGCTGTCATCGGCCGGCCGGTTCGAGCACGCCCGGATCTACCCCATCTGGTTCACTACGCAGGGTCGGCCCGTGCCCGGCGGCGGGGCCGTCCCCTTTATCGCCCGGCTCTCCGCAGAGGATTTTGGCCGGTCCGCGGCCCGCATCCTGCCGTCCGGCGCCGTCCGGGCACCGTGACCTCGGCTCAGATCCGCGGGTCGCCCGCCGCGCCGCGGCCGGGCCCGTGTGGCATCAGGCGGTCTGGGCTTCGGCCCAGGCCCGATCCAGCACCCCCGTGATGACCTCGGGCGGCTGCGCGCCGGAGATGCCGTACCGGCGGTCGATGACGAACAACGGCACGCCGTTCACCCCGAGGGCCTGAGCCATCGCCTCGTCGGTGTCGACCGCGTCGCCGTATTCCTGGCTGCCCAGCACCCGGATCACGTCGTCCCGGTCCAGCCCTGCCTGGACGGCGAGTTCGGTCAGCGAGGAGTGATCGAAGATCGATGCCTGCTCGGTGAAGTAGGCACGGTGCAGCCGCTCGGCCAGCTCGGCCTGCACGCCGTGGGCCTTGGCCAGGTGCAGCAGCCGGTGCGCGTCGCGGGTGTTGCCGCTGCGCAGGCTGTCCATCCGGAACTCCAGCCCGTCCTGGGCCGCGCGCTGCTCCATCTGCCGCTGCGCATCGTCGGCCTGCCCGGCGGTCATCCCGTACTTGTCGGCCAGCCGTTCGACCGTGGGCGAGGTCGCCCCCGGGGGCGCGGACGGATCCAGCTCGAACGACCGGTATACCACCGTGACCTCATCCCGGTGGTCGAACGCCTCCAGCGCCCGCTCGAAGCGCCGCTTGCCCAGGTAACACCACGGGCACACCGGATCGGACCAGATTTCCACCTGCATGCTTGGGCCAACACGCGGTATGCCCGATCCCTTCCGCCGGGCACACCCGGGATGTCAGTCCGCGGCTGCGGGGTCGCTGATCAGCGCGACTGCCTCGACCTCCACGAGCTGGCCGTCGTAGCCGAGCGTGGCCACCCCGAGCAGCGTGCTCGGGGCGTCATGATCCCCGAAGGCGGCGCTGACGACATCCCAGACGGTGACCAGGTCCGCGCGATCGGCGGACGCGACGTACACGGTCGTCTTCAGTACGTCGGCCAGGGTCGCGCCGGCCGCGGCCAGCGCCTCGGTGAGGTTGGCGAGCACCTGCCGGGCCTGGAGCCGCAGGTCGCCCCGCCCGACGACCGACCCATGCTCGTCGAGCGGGCACGCGCCGGCCGTGAACACCACGGTCCCCGGCCTGCCCACCGTCGCGTACGCATAAGGAACGCCGCCGTACAGACGGTCGGCCCGGACCAGCTGAGCTGCCACGCGGAAAGAATGCCGATCCCGGTGCGCCGCCGTCAACCGAGATTTCGCCGCGCCGGGCCCTGCGACCGCAACGGCCCGGCGTGCCCGGCGCACGGCTGACTAGCTGACCAGCCGCCCGGGGAAGCGGGCCCGCTGCGGCTGCCCGTCGCGCCAGGTGATGACGCCGTTCACCAGCACCAGGCCCACCCCGGTCGCCAGCCGCTGCGGAGCATCGTAGCTGGCACGCGCGGTAATGCCGCCCGGCTCGATCACGCAGATGTCCGCGGCCAGGCCCGGAGCGAGCCGGCCGCGCCCGGTGAGCCCGAAGGCGTCAGCCGCGGTCGCCGCCAGGTGCCGGGCCAGCCGCTGGTACTCGTGCCCCGGCCCGTCGGCTCCTGGCTCGCCGGCCAGGTAGTGCTCGGCGAGCCGGGCGAACGCGCTGTATCCCCGCGGATGCGGGTGCTGTCCCTGGTAGATGCCGTCCGACCCGGCGCAGTGCCGGTCGTCGGCCTCGAGCCAGGCCAGGTCGCCCTCGGTCAGGGCCGGCCGGTAGAGGTGACCGCCCACGTTCAGGCCGCTGCCGACGAGCAGGTCGAGAACCCACTCGCCCGGCGGCCGCGCATCAGCGCGGGCCGCTTCGGTTACCGACCGGCCGGCGAACCGCGCGGCCTCGGCCGGCACGCAGCCGAGGTAGACATGCTGGAGGAAATCGCCGGTGAACTTCTCCCGCGCCAGCAAGTCCGCGCGCTGCCCGGGGTCGGCCAGCGCGGCCAGCGTGTGCTGCGGGCCGCGGGCCTGGATCTCGGGCGGGAGCAGGAGCATGGCCAGGATCGTGCTGGACCTGCGGTACGGGTACATGTCAAAGGTGACACCGACGCCCTCCGTCTCGGCCGCGGCGAACGCGGCCTGCAGGTCAGCGGGCGTACCCCATAGGTGGCTGGCGTGCACCCTGATGTCGGCCCCGCGCCCCACGGCCACCAGCTCGTCCAGGCCGGCTCTGACCTCGGAGCCGTAGCCGCGCAGGTGCGAGACATACGGCCGGCCCGCCGTGGCTAGCGGCCGGGCCATGCCGGCGACCTCCTCGATGCCGCCGAACCGGCTCGGCAGGTAGTCCAGTCCACTGGACAACCCGACCGCCCCGTCGGCGAGCGCGTCCTCCACCTGCTGCCGCGCCGCCGAACGCTCACCGGGCTCCAGCGGGCCGGGCCGCAGGCCGGCGATGTTGTGCCGGATGGTGCCCTGCGAGGCCAGCACGGCGACATTCTGGGTCAGCCTGCCCGAGACCGCGTCGCGGTAGGCGGCCAGGTCGAGGTCGCGGGGCGGGTCGAGCGCGCCGTTGACCGGCGCGAAGTACTGGTTCAGGTACCGCGCGGTGGCCGCGCTGGCACCGATCCACGACTCCCCGTCCTGGCCGACGACGAGCGTCGTCACCCCCTGCGCCAGCGCGCCGTCCACCCGCCCGTCGGCGAGCAGCGGCCCCTCGGCGTGCGCGTGCGCGTCGATGAATCCCGGGCAGATCACGCTGCCGGAAGCGAGGTCGATCACCTCGCAGTCCGCCGGGGCCGCGCCGCGCGCATCGACCGAGGCGATCTGCGGCCCGTCGATCAGCACGTCACCCCGCCGGGTCACCGATCCGATCCCGTCGGCCACCAGCCCGCCGCGAAGCAATAGCACAGGCTGATTCTCACCCGGTACCGGCCAGAGGGCATAGCCGTCCCGCCACTTTGCACACCGCATGACCACGGCAACCCCCGCAAATCGGGCCGCCTTTGGTCGTACCGCGCGTATGAGTGGAACCCGGCCGGCTGACGGCGGGGCGGCTTAGACTGGGGCACATGTCCGTGGATCCGGGCGTAAGGTTTCCCGGCGAGTCGGGAGATTACCGGCTCGCGCGCGACCGTCTGCTGGAGGCGGAGATCGACCTGCGGCGGACGATCGAGCGGGTCGCCGCGCAGCGTCGCGCGCTCCCGCCGGGCGGTGCCGTCCCGGAGGACTACGTCTTCGAGGAGGCGGCCGCCGGGGGCGGCGAGGTGAGGTTCTCGGAGCTGCTTGCGCCGGACCAGGACACGCTCGTCATCTACAGCTTCATGTTCCCGCGCTGGTCTGGTGACACCAGGCCGGGCCCGGCTGAGGGCGAGACGGCCCGGCTGCCCCTCGCCGAGACACCGTGCCCGTCGTGTACGTCGATCCTCGACTCGCTCGACGGTGCTGCGCCGCATCTCGGCTCCCAACTCGGCCTCGTCGTGGTCGCGAAGTCCGATCCAGCCCGGATCCGCACCTTCGCCGGCGAGCGCGGCTGGCGCCGGCTGCGGCTGCTGTCCTCGCGCAACAACGGCTACAACCGCGACTACCACGCAGAGTGGCCGGATGGTGAGCAGAGCCCGGTCCTGAACGTGTTCACGCGCGACGGCGACGGGTTTCGCCACCGGTGGGCCACTGAGCTGATGTTCGCGCCCCGGGAGGAGGGCGAAGACCCCCGCCACGTGGACTCGATCTGGCCGATCTGGAACGTCCTCGACATGACTCCGGGCGGCCGCGGAAGCGATCCGAACTTCCCCGCGCTGCACTACGAGTAGCCGCATTTCCTAACGGAAAGGGCGACTCTGGTCCCGAGGCGGGCTCGCGCCTCTAGCTCAGGCCGTCGATGGCGCCCCGGTCGTAACCGCACTGGCCGTCCACGATGGTCGCCAGCACCTCGAGGCGGGCGATCCGGTCCGGGGCGACCGCCGTCGGGTCCTCCGACAGGACCACCAGGTCGGCGAGCTTGCCTGGCGCGATGGTCCCCTTGGTGTGCTCCTGGTGGCTGGCGTACGCCGATCCGTAGGTGTAGGCGCGTACCGCCTCCTGCGCACCGATCGCCTCGCCGGGGTTGTATGGCGCGCCGGAACCGGTGCGCCGGTTGACCATGTCGTGGATCCCCAGCAGCGGCGCGCCGAGCGCCACGGGCCGGTCTGAGCTGCCCGGCAGCGTCAGCCCGGCCTCCAGCAGGGAGCGGTGCCGGTAGAGCCACCCGTGCCGGGCGGGCCCGAGCGCCGCCAGCATCCCGTCGCCGATCTCGGTGGCGAACCGGCCCTGCGGCACGGCGATGATGCCCAGCTGAGCCGCCCGGGCCACCTGATCCGGGCGGGCGACGGCGAAGTGCTCTATCCGGTGCCGGGCGTCCGGCCGCGGATACCGCGACAGGGCCTGCGCGTACGCGTCGAGCGCCACGTCGATGGCCCGGTCCCCGACCGCGTGCGTCGCGACCTGCCAGCCGGAGCGGTGCGCGGCGACGATCGTCTCTGTGAGCTGGCCGACGTCGGCCTGCAGGTAGCCGGTCCCGTCGCCGGGAGCCCCGGCCTCGGCAGCGTCGGCGAACGGCTCGGTCATCGCGGCGGTGCGCCCGATCAGGGATCCGTCGCTGAACACCTTCATCGCGCCCAGCCGCAGCCAGTCGTCGCCGAATCCGGTGCGCAGCCCCAGGTCCAGCCCGAGGTCCAGGCCGTCGTCGGCATGCGCGACCACCGGATGCAGAACGTCGCTGGCGACCATCAGCTCGACCCGGACCCGCAGCCTGCCCTGTTCCCTGGCGGCCTGGTAGGCGGCCACCTCGACCGGGCTCTGGCCGATCCAGCCGCCGCCGACGCCGGCCTCGGTGCAGCTGGTGATGCCCTCGCTGAGGTACTGCGCTCCGGCCCGGTCGATCGCGTCCGCGAGCGCAGCGACCGGGAACGGCCGGACCAGCCGGCCGACCAGTTCCTGTGCCCGCTCCTCGAGCAGCCCGTTCGGCCGCCCGGCCGCGTCGGTGGCCACCCGCCCGCCGGGTACCTCGACCGGTCCGGCGTCGAGACCCAGGTCGGCCAAGACCAGGCTGTTCACCACGCACATGTGCCCCGAGGTGTGTCGCAGCCAGACCCGGCGGCCCGGCGCGACGCGATCGAGAGCATCGCGATCGGGGTGGCCGCCGATCTTGTTCTGGTCGTAGCCGGACCCGGCCACCCATTCGCCGGGGTCGGCGGCCTGCGCTCGCCCGGCTACCGCTGCATACAGTTCGTCCAGGCTGCCGATGCCGGGGGAGCGGAGGTTGATCTCGATCAGCGACAGGCCGAACCACGTCATGTGATTGTGTGCGTCGTGAAAGCCGGGCAGCAGGGTGGCCCCGCGCAGATCCACGACCCGCCCGGCACTGACCTGGTCCGGGTAGTCCGGCAGGTCCAGGATGCGCCCGCCGGTGATGGCGACCGCGGTCGCGTGCGGCCGCCCGGGGTCCATGGTCAGCACGTTCGCGTTGACCAGCAGCAGGTCGGCGGCGGCGATCATGGCAGCTCCTGTCGGGCTGGGTCGGCGGTTATAGGGCTGGTTCGGGCAGCGGGCAGTCCGAGCACAGCCCGCCGCCGGGCACCCGGTAGAACAGGCAGCACGACCGGCGCAAGAACTCCAGGCCGGGCCCGGTTAGCTCGCCCGTCCCGCGCATCACGCCGGTGTCCAGCAGCCGTTCGGCCAGCGCCCGAGCCGGCCGCCCCAGGCCGGGGCGAGTGCAGGCGAGCACCCGAAGCGCGCCGGTCATCGCGGCGGCCGCGTTGCCGTGCAGCAGACCCGCGGCCACCTTCACCGGCAGGCCGGCGCCCAGCGGTTCCAGGTGGCAGGTCATCACCATCCGGTACGCCAGCTCGGCCAGTTCCTCCTCGCCGTCGGGCCGCCAGCCGCGCGGCTCGGGCAGGTTGAGCCGCATCGGCGTCGCCACCCCGGTTCGCAGCTCGGTCAGGTCCGGCACGATGCCGTCCTGCAGCGCGCAGCCGAGCACGGGCGACCACAGCCGGGCGGCGTAGCCGAGCTGGACGGTCGAGGCCGCCACCCTGGCCTCGGTCACCCTCAGCTGCGCTCCGGTGCTTTCGATCAGGCCGGCCAGCCCGCCCGAGCACAGCGCAGAGGCCGGCTGCCATCGCTGCCCGTCGTCCCCGACGCTGAGCACGAAGTACGGCCCGGTCCGCGCCGCGCCGGCCAGCGCCCGGCGCACCAGGTCCGGGTCAGCCGGACGAGCCGCGGATTGCACCATTGAAGTCATTGTCCCCGAACGCGCCGGGATCGGTGAGAGCGAACCCTCCGCCCGGCCGCCCGCCGACCGCCAGCGGGCCGGCCAGGCTGCCACGAGATCATCCGCGGCCGGCCCGTCCTCGTCCGGCCCCGGCACCGCGCGCAGCCCCCGGGTTCGCGGTATCGTCGGACCCCTCTTCTACACTCCGGTCATGGACTGGAAGATCGAGCTCGTAGCCATCCCGGTAACCGACGTCGACCGCGCGAAGTCCTTCTACGTCGACCAGGTCGGCTTCAACGCCGACCACGATTATCAGGTCAATGAACAGCTGCGTTTCGTGCAGCTCACCCCGCCCGGGTCGGCGTGCTCGGTGGTGCTCGGGACCGGCATCACCGAGATGCCGCCGGGCTCGCAGAAGGGCGTCCAGATGGTCGTCCCCGACGCTGCCGCCGCCCGCCAGCAGCTCATCGACCATGGCGTGCAGGCCAGCGACGTCGACGTGCAGCCCTGGGGATCGTTCGTCTATTTCAGCGACCCGGACGGCAACACCTGGTCCCTGCAACAGCTGCCGGCGCGGCGCTAGAAGCCGTCCGACCCGGTTAACCGGGTGTCGCATGTCGCTTGGCGACTCACGCTTTCGACGTCGTACTCGTCGAAGCCGAGATGCGCCGGTGTCACGGTGAACGCCTGGAACGTCTCCCCGGCGGGAGGCGCCGCAGCGCGGGAATCATCACCTCGACCACAAACCACCCGCCGGGTTCCAGATGCGCAGCCGCATTACTGAAGCACTCGACCTGGTCATCCTGCGTGGCGCGATTCATGATCGTGTTGCGCAAGAGGTCGACGAGCCGGAACGTCCCGCCCACGGTGGTCGTCGCGAAGTCGCCCACCGTCACGTCAACACCGCCCGCGCCCGGCTTTGCCCGCGGAAGGTGCCGGTCATATTTCTGCGATGCAGCGGCCGGCGCCAGCGCACCGCGCCGAACTGTCGGTGCCGCGGCGCAAACTGCAGGCATGGACTTGGCAGGAGCGACGGCCCTGGTGACCGGCGGCGCGGACGGGATCGGCGCGGGGATCACCGAGCGGCTCGCGGCCGAGGGCATGCGCGTGATCGTGGCCGACCTCGATCAGGCCGCGGGTGAGGCTATGGCCGGCCGGACCGGCGGCTCGTTCATCCGCGCCGATGTCGGCACCGAAGCCGGCGTCCGCACCGCCATGGACGCCGCCTGCCAGCCGCCGGGACGGCTGCGCGTGGTGGTCAACAACGCGGGGGGAATCGAGGATCCTTGCTACCCCGCGGCGGACCCGGCGAAGTGGGAGCAGACGCTGGATCTGAACCTGCGGGCGGTCATGCTCGCCACCCAGCTCGCCCTCGGGCCGATGCGGCAGCACGGCGGCGGCGCGATCATCAACATAGCCTCGGTCGCCGGGCTGGGAACGACCAGTCATGGTTCGCCTGAGTACGCGGTGGCCAAGGCGGGAGTGATCCGGCTCACCGCCTGCCTGGCGCCGCTGCGGGAGGAGTTCGGCGTGCGGGCCAACTGCATCTGCCCCGGCCTGGTGGACACCCCCGCCTCACGTCGGTCGCGGGCGCGCATGACGCCGGCCGAGCGTGTCGCCCTGCCGCCCGTGCTCACGCCCGCTGACATCGCCGCCGCGGCGATGGAATTCCTGGCCGACGACAGCCTAGCCGGGCGGATCATGGTTTGCCGTGGCGGTGAGCCCCGCCATCTGCTCCCGCTCATCGACTGGCAGACCATGTGACCACCTCGGGCTGCCGCCGACGGCACGCCGCGCGCGGGGCAGGCGTGGTCGCGCCGGCTAGGTACGCCGGGTCGGCTCCTCCTCGACGCTCGGGCTTGCGGTCTCGGCGCTGTCGAGGCCCGGCGTACCGTCGGTACCCGCGCTATCGCCGCGGTTCGCGCTCGGGGCCCCGGCTGTGTCCGGGCCCCCGGCTGCGGCCGTGTCCGGGCCCCCGGCTGCGGCCCCGCTCTCAGGCGCGGTGTCCTGCCACACCTCGCGTACGATCACCTGGATTGCGCCGGCGGCCGGGATGGCCAGCAGCGCCGCCACGAAGGCACCGAAGGTTCCGCCGATCCAGCTGCCGATCGACGCCCCGACCAGGATGGACACCAGGACCAGCAGCGGGTTGACCCGCACCGTCTTGCTCATCACGACCGGGTTCAGGACGTGGTTCTCGAACTGTGTGTAGACGAGGAATACCACCAGGGTGACGATGCCCGCCGTCAGGGAGTGAGTGAGGGCGAACAAGACCGTGGGAATGCCCGCCAGCGCCCCGCCGATCATGGGCAGGAAGTCCACCAGCGCCACCCACAGGCCCCACAGGATGGGAAAGGGGACGCCCACGATCAGCAGCGTCACGAACACGACCGCCCCGGCGATGATCGACGTCAGGACGTTCCCGAGCATGTAGCCGGTGACCGACCGGTTGACCTCGTGCGCCGCCCTCGCGTAGCGCTCCGCCCGTGCCGGTGACATCATCCCCAGCAGGCCCGCTCGCAGCTTCGGCCCCTCCAGCAGCAGGAGCAGCACAAGTATGAAGATGGTCAGCAGCGAGATTAGCAGCGAGAGGGCCCCCTTGCCCAGGGTGAGTGCGGGTTTGGCCAGGCCCTGCCCGAAGGACGCTATCTTGGGCGCGTTCTTCGACACCCACGCTTCCACGTGGTACCTGCGCACCAGGTGCCCGATCCAGCCCCGGCCGTGCTGTGCCTTGCTCACGTAGTCCGGCAGCGTGTGAGCCAGATGGGTGATCCCGTTCACCAGGGGGTAACCGAACGCCAGCGCCAGGCCCGCGAAGACCAGCAGGCCCCATATCGTCACCACGGTCACGGCCAGCCCGCGCCGCCGGACACCCCACCCCTGCACGACCAGGACCAGCGGATTCAGGATCAGGGCCAGGAAGCCCGCCACGACCATGAGCAGGATGACGTCCCGCAGCCGGTACACCACCTTGCCGGCCACATACGCCAGGGCCACCACCGCGACGGTGGCCAGGATGGCCCGCAGCGGGATGTGGCGGGCCTCGGCGGCCTCCCACAAGCGCTCCCGCCTGGTCTTGGGCGGCGGCGTGTCATCCTGCATGTCGCCATCATGACAGCTTCTCCGGCCGGCGGCGGGATGTCATGATCGTGATTACCCGACCCGTCCCACTCCGTGGTGATCCGTTCCGACCTTGCTGCGGCGGCAACGGCGCTGGTAACGGCAGGGCTCAGCCGGAGCGCGGGCTGCGATGCAGCGTCGCGCTACGCGGGTCGCCCGGCCGCGGCGGCCGGCCTGGGCCTGGGCATCGCGGGCCAGCACCATCTCGGTGACGTGGTGCTGACGGGCGAACGTGGACTGGGCATCGGCCGCGCGGCACTGCCGGCAGCCGGGCCGGATCATTTTCTATGCTCGGTGCCGGTGGCCGTTGTCCCGGAGGGCGGCGGCGAAGGGAGCGGACGGTGCTGGTCCTGAACGGCGCGCAGGTCGAGGCGCTCGTCGACCTGAACGCGCTGATCGACGCGCTGGCGTCGGCCATGGCCGACCTGAGCTCGGGACGTGCCTCGGCCCCGGACCGGGTCGCCGCTCTGGTACCCGAGCAGGACGGGATGCTGGCCGCGATGATCGGTTACTTGCCGTCGGCCGGGGCGCTGATGACCAAGCTGGTCACGCTGTACCCGCGCAACGCCGGCCCACAGCCCACGCACCAGGCGGTGATCGTCATGTTCGACCAGGGCACCGGCGAGCTGGCCGCACTGCTGGATGGCACCGCCATCACCGCGATCCGCACCGGCGCGTGCTCGGCGCTATCCGCGCGGCTGCTGGCCCGGCCCGATGCCGATGTGCTCGCCGTCCTCGGGACCGGGGTCCAGGCCCGGTCGCACGCCCAGGCGATGTGCCGGGTCCGGCCGATCCACGAGATCCGGATCGCCGGGCGGGATCCGGCGAAGGCGACGGCGCTGGCCGCCGAGCTGTCCGGCACGCTCCCGGCCGAGATACGGATGGTGCCGGCCTTCCCGGAGGCGCTGGCGGGCGCCACCCTCGCCTGCGCGACCACCCATGCCACCGAGCCGGTGATCCGCCGATCCTGGCTGACCCCCGGCGTGCACGTCACGTCGGTGGGGTACAACCGGGCGGGCCGGGAGATCGACGACGCGACCATTCGCGACGCCCTGGTGTGCGTGGAGTCGCGTAGCGCGGCCCTGGCGCCGTTCCCCGCGGGCAGCAACGACCTGCTCGAACCGATCCGCGACGGCGTCATCTCCGCCGGGCACGTGCACGCCGAGCTCGGTGAGCTCGTCGCAGGCACCAGGCCGGGACGCCAGTCGCCCGGCCAGATCACGCTGTACAAGTCCGTCGGCGTCGCCGTCGAGGACGCCGCCGCCGCCGCCCTAGCGGTCGCCGCCGCCCGCACCCGCTCGATCGGCCAGCACATAGACCTGTAACCGCGGCGCACCGCCGTCGTCGATTACCGCGGAGCATTGGCCGCGTGACAGCAGGCGCAATGCTTCGCGCTAACGGCTTACCGGCCCACCGTGCGGTACGCGGTGCGGATGAACCGGTCGAAGCCGCGGTCGGTGAGAAGCCGCTGCGTGAACAGGATGCTGCGGGCGCCTCCGCCGACGGCGTAGCGGGTGCGGGGCCGCGGGCTCTGCACCGCCTTGCCGATGGCGTCGGCGACGACCGCCGGCCCGGAGGTCAGCCGTGACTTGTCGGTGGCTCGCAGCGTGCCGCTGACGAACCTGGCCTGCTCGCGGTAGGGAGTGCCGGCCGAGGCCGCTTCCAGGTTGTCCGCGGAGATGGCCGCCCACTCGGTGCGGATCGCACCCGGCTCGATGACGACGACCTTGACGCCGAATCCCGCGACCTCGGCGCGCAGGCTGTCGCTGAGGCCTTCGACGGCGAACTTGGTGGCGTGGTACCAGCTGCCCAGCGGTTCCCAGATCTTGCCGCCGACGGAGGAGACGTTGACGATGTAGCCGTCGCGCTGGGCGCGCATGTGCGGGAGCACGAGCTGGATCAGCCGGGCCAGCGCGAACACGTTCACGTCGAACTGGCGGCGCGCCTCGGCGATCGGGACGTCCTCCAGTGCCCCGTAGGAGCCGTACCCGGCGTTGTTGACCACCACGTCGATCCGGCCCGTCTCGGAGATGATCTTGTCGACCAGTGCGACCAGGGCAGCGTCGTCGGTGACGTCGACCGACTCGGTACGGATGCCCTGCTCCTTCAGCGCGGCCATCCGGTCCGCCCGGCGGGCGACGGCGTACACGGTGTAGCCCAGCTGAGCCAGGCGCCGCGTGGTGGCGTCACCGATCCCCGAGGACGCTCCAGTAACGAGAGCCACTTTCACGGTCATGAGCATTCTCCCTGGTGACGGCCGGTGCGCTGAGAGCCTGGCTGGAGGGTTTTAGACCTTTACCGAACGGAGCCCCCCGGTCAGCATCGGCATGCGAACTCGCCGCGCGCGGTCTCCGCGCGCGACGTCAGGGGCGCGGTTCGTCCCGTGCGGTCACGCGCGACATCGTAGCCTGGCCCCGGCGCGTCCCCGGGGAACTGAGCCGGTTACGTATCGGAATCAGTTGCCGTACAGCGGGCCGGCCCGGCTGGACGTCCCACCCTCACTTTGATAGGACGGGGCCCAGAGCCGCCGGCGCAGGTCAGTGGGTGGTTTCAGGCTGACGAAGGGAGAAGGCGGCGGTGACGGCATACCTGATCCGGCGGTTCGGGACCTCGATCGTGATCCTGATCGGCATCTCCATCTTCACCTTCGCCCTGCTGCACGCGGTGTTCCCGTCCCCGGCCCGGGTCGTGCTGGGCCCCAAGGCCTCGCTGGCGGCGATCGAAGCGTGGGACCGGTCGCACGGGTTCAGCGGGACCGTGTTCTCGCAGTACTGGCACTACGTGGACGGCGTGCTGCATGGCAACCTCGGCTATTCCTTCAAGGCGAACCAGACCGTGGCCGCGCTGTTCCGTGAGCGATGGGCGCGCAGCCTCTACCTGACCGGGATCTCGACGGTGCTGGCGGTGCTGATCGCGATCCCGCTGGGTATCTACCAGGCGGTCAAGCGGAACAGCATCGGCGACAACGTGGCCACCAGCCTGGCCTTCACCTTCTACGCGATGCCGGACTTCCTGCTCTACCTCATCGCCATCTCGGTGTTCGCGCTGACGCTCAAGATCTTCAACTATCAGGCGAGCCAGTCCACCTCGGTGATCACCGTCATCGGTGACTGGCGCAGCATGACGCTGCCGATCATCTGCCTGACGCTGCTGATCGTGGCCGGCTACTCCCGGTACATGCGGTCGTCGGCGATGGACACGCTGGCCCAGGACTACATCAAGGCGGCGCGGGCCAAGGGCCTGCCGGAGCGACTGGTGCTGTACCGGCACCTGCTGCGCAACGCCTGCCTGCCCATGATCACGCTGATCGGCTTGTCCATCCCGGACCTGCTGGCCGGCAACCTCATCGTGGAGACCGTCTTCAACTATCAGGGCCTCGGCCTGCTGTTCTACAACAGCCTGCAGAACGAGGACTATCCGGTGCTGCTCGCCTACACCCTCGTCGGCGCGGTGCTGACCGTGCTGGGAAATCTTGTCGCCGACATCGCCCTGACCGTCGCCGACCCGCGCATCCGGCTGACCTGACCCTGACCGCAGGCCGCCGCGACCCTAGGAGGCAGCATTGGCCAGCACCGTCCCTTCGCTCCCGCCGCTGGACATCAAGCGCGCGCCCGAGGGCGGCGAGATCGGCCCCATCCAGACCGGCTGGCGGCTGGCGCTCCGGGAGTTCTCACGCAACCGGCTGGCCATCATCGGCCTGGGTATCCTGGCCTTCTTCGTGCTGTTCAGCTTCGTCGGCCCGTTCTTCTACCACGCCGACGTGCTGAGCACCAACCTGACCGCGGCCAACTCGCCGCCGGGCGCGGGCCACCCGCTGGGCACCGACAACGAGGGCATCGACGTGCTCGGCGAGCTCATGCGGGGCGGCCAGGCCTCGCTGGAAATCGGCTTCCTGTCCGCGATCATCGGTATCGTCCTGGGCGCGGCCTGGGGAGCAATCGCCGGGCTGATCGGCGGGATCTTTGACTCGACGCTGATGCGGATCGTGGATGTCCTGCTCTCGATCCCGTTCCTGTTCGTGGTGCTGATCGTGGCCGTCAGGTACGGGGCGACCGTGCTGTCGCTGTCCCTCATCATCGGGCTGTTCACCTGGCTGGTGCCGGCCCGGCTGGTCCGCGGCGAGGTACTGACGCTGCGGACCAGGGACTTCATCGCCGCCGCGCGCACCGCGGGCGCACGCCGGTCGCGGCTGATCAACCGGCACCTGATTCCGAACGCGCTCAGCGTGATCATCGTCAACGTCACGTTCAACGTCGCCGACGCGATCCTGGCCGTCGCCTACCTTGGGTTCCTCGGCTTCGGCCTGCACTACCCGAACTACGACTGGGGTGACCTGCTGTCGAACGGAACGACCTACATGCTAGACGGGTACTGGTGGCTGATCTACCCGGTGGGCCTGTGCATCGTTCTCACCGTGATGGCCTGCAACCTGGTCGGTGACGCGCTGCGCGACGCGCTGGACGTGCGGCTGCGGCGCCGGTGAGACCCGTTCGCGCGAGAGCCTGAGGAGCCGCGGATGCCAGCTGTCCTGGAGATCAGCGACCTGTCGACGCACATCCAGCTGACCAAGTCGGTGGTGCAGGCGGTCGGGAACATCGACCTGAGCATCGAGCCGGGAGAGACGCTCGGCCTGGTGGGGGAGTCCGGGTGCGGCAAGTCGATGACCGGGCTGTCGATCATGGGCCTGCTGCCCCCCGGCGGCCGGATCATCGGCGGCTCGATCAAGCTGGCCGGGCGGGAGCTGGTTGGGCTGTCTGACGCACAGCTGCGCGCGATCCGCGGCAACGAGATCGCGATGATCTTCCAGGACCCGCTGACCTCGCTCGATCCGACCAAGACCATCGGCTACCAGGTGGCCGAGCCGATCCGGCTGCACAAGGGCGCCACCAAGCAGGTAGCCATCGACCGCGCGGCCGAGATGCTGGCGCTGGTCGGCCTGCCCCGGCCGAGGGAGCGCCTGGGCGACTACCCGCACCAGCTCTCCGGCGGCCTGCGCCAGCGGGTCATGATCGCGATGGCGCTGACCTGCGAGCCGAAGCTGCTGATCGCGGACGAGCCGACCACGGCGCTGGACGTCACGATCCAGGCCCAGATCCTGGCGCTGCTCGACCGGCTCAAACAGCAGCTCGGCATGGCCATCCTGCTCATCACGCACGACATGGGCGTGATCGCGGGCCACGCCGACCGGGTGGAGGTGATGTACGCCGGACGCCTGGTCGAGACGGCGGACACCGGCACGCTGTTCACTCACATGCACCACCCGTATACCCAGGCCCTGCTCGGCTCGATCCCGCGGCTGAACCAGGACAGCAGGCAGCGCCTGCTGAACATCCCCGGGATCCCGCCCGACCTGGCGAACCCGCCGTCCGGCTGCCGGTTCGCCGCCCGGTGCAGCCGGGCCACCGAGAAGTGCCAGGCCGACGAGCCGCCGCTGGCCCGCCGCGAGCTGGATCACCTCTTCGCGTGCTGGCATCCGGTCGACGGCCCCGCCCGGCTGCCCCATGCTCCCCCGGCTGAGGCGCTGGCCGTCCGGGAGGCGACGGCGCAGGAGCCGGCTGCTTCCGCGGAGGAGGACGAGGCGGCGGCGCCGCACGAGCAGGCGGCCGCGGACAGGGCGGCGCGGACGCCGCACGAGGGCGCGGTCGGCGCCGACGAGGCGGCAGCGGCCGACGCGGGTGCGGGCCAGCCCGCGACTGGCCAGCCTGCGCCCGGTGTACCCGAGACCGGCCGGACCAGGCCGGATGCGCCTGCGGTCCATGGCGACGGACGCGGGCCCGCCCCGGTCGTGACCGCCCGCCCGGCCGGGCCGGGCGAGGCGGCGGCCCCGGTCGGCACTCCGGGTGGCCAGCCGCTGCTCGAGGTCGGCGACGTGGTCAAGGAGTTCCCGGTCACCGCGGGTGCGATCCTGCAGCGCCGGGTGGCCAGCGTGCACGCGGTGTCCGGGGTCTCGTTCACGATCAACGCGGGGGAAACGTACGGCCTGGTGGGCGAGTCCGGCTGCGGCAAGACGACGATCGGGCGGGTGATCGTGGCCCTGGAGCGGCCCACTGCGGGGACGGTGACGCTCCGCGGCACTAACATCTCCGCCCTGTCCCGCGGCGACCTGCGGCGGCACCGTCGCGACCTGCAGATGATGTTCCAGGATCCCTACTCCTCCCTCGACCCGCGGATGCGGGTGGGCGCCATCATCCGCGAGCCGCTGGCCATCCAGCACCAGGGCAGCCGCGAGCAGCAGCAGCAGCGGGTGTTCGAACTGCTGGACGAGGTCGGCCTGCCGCGTAAGGCGGTCGAACGGTACCCGCACGAGTTCTCCGGCGGGCAGCGCCAGCGCATCGGGCTGGCCCGCGTGCTCACGCTCAACCCGCAGGTCATCGTGGCCGACGAGCCGGTGAGCGCGCTGGACGTGTCGATCAGGGCGCAGGTGCTCAACCTGATGAAGCGGCTGCAGGCCGACCACGGGCTGACTTACCTCGTGATCTCCCACGACCTGGCCGTAGTCAAGTACATGGCCGACCGGATCGGCGTCATGTACCTGGGCAAGCTGGTGGAGGAGGGCTCGAGCGAGGACATCTACCAGCGGGCCGCGCATCCCTATACGGCCGGGCTGATCGCAACCATCCCGGTGCCCGACCCGCAGGCGGCGAGGACCATGGCCGAGGCGGGCATCAAGGGCGAGCTGCCGAGCCCGATCGACCCCCCGTCCGGCTGCCGGTTCCGCACCCGCTGCCCGTTCGCCCAGGATCTGTGCGCCGAAGCCGAGCCCCAGCTGCGGTCGTTCGGGCCCGGGCACCGGGCAGCATGCCATTTCCCCCTCCAGACGCCCTGGCCGGGCGCCGAGACGGCCGCCGCTACGGGTGCATCCGGCGCGGCGGCCGGGCAGAACAGGCCGACCGGGCCGGCCGGCGGCTACGCGGGCGATAGCAATTTGTGACGCTTTCGCACTGCAACGGCATCACCGTCCCGCTACGCTTCGGCCAAGGCCAGGCCAAAAGGCCAGGCTGACGCGCCGACAAGCCCGTCTCCACCGGGCGGGAAGCGGGAGCGATGACCAGATTCGCGCGTCCGGTGACCGTGATCGCCGCACTGGCCGTAGCCGGCGTGACCGCGCTGGCCGGCTGCGGCAAGGCCTCCAACGCGACGCCGTCCACGAGCCTCGGCGGCGGGTTCGGCACGGTCCCGCCGCCCGCGACTGGCACGCAGCACGCGGGCACGGTGACCTGGGCGGAAAGCCCCGGCACGGCGCCGAACTGGATCCTGCCGATCATCACGTCCGCCGCTTTCACCGTCTACGACACCAACCAGTTCAGCTACCTGCTCTACCGGCCGCTGTACTGGATGTCGAACGGGGTGCAGCCGACCGAGACACCCGCGATGAGCCTGGCGGATGCGCCGAAGTGGTCCAACGGCGACAAGACCGTCACCGTAACGCTGAAGAGCAACTACAAGTGGTCCGACGGCCAGCCGGTCACCTCCAGGGACGTGCTGTTCTTCTTCGACGAGATCAAGGCGGCGATCAAGGAGAACGCGTCGAACTGGGGGCCGTACACGCCGAACCTGGGGATCCCGGACCAGGTGACCAGCCTCACCGCGCCCAATGCCCGCACTGTCGTGTTCACGCTCAACAAGGCGGTCAACCCGCAGTGGTTCTGGTACAACCAATTGTCCGAAATCCTGCCGATGCCCTCGCACGCCTGGGCCAAAGCCTCCGCGGGCGGTCCGGCCCTGGACTTCACCAACCCGGCGAACGCGAAGAAGATCTGGGACTACCTCAACAAGCAGGCGATGTCGCTGCCCACCTACACCAGCAACCCGCTGTGGCAGACCGTGGACGGACCTTACAAGCTGACCCAGTTCAACAACACCACGGGCGCGTTCACGATGGTGCCGAACTCCGCCTACGGCGGCCCGCACGCGAAGAAGGTCTCCGCCATCCAGGCCGTCCCGTACACCTCCGATACCGCTGAGTTCAACGCGGTCCGGGCCGGCAGCATCGACGTGGGCTACCTGCCGCTGACCGACATCAAGCAGGCGGGGACGGTCAAGGCGAATGGCTACAACGTGTTCGGCTACCCCGATTGGGGGTTCACCTACGTCACGTACAACTTCCTGGACAAGACCGGCCACTTCAACAACATCATCGCCCAGCTGTACTTCCGGCAGGCGTTCGCGCACCTGCAGAACGAGCCGGGCTACGTCAAGGCGTTCTTCGGCGGCGCCGGCGGCCTGGCCTACGGCCCGGTGCCGTCCATTCCCAAGAGCCCGTACACCCCGGCCAACGCGATAAAGAACCCGTACCCGTTCAGCGTGGCCACCGCGGTCAAGATGCTGAAGAGCCACGGCTGGAACGTGGTCCCCGGCGGCACCGACACCTGCGCCAAGCCGGGCACCGGGGCGGGCCAGTGCGGCGCCGGGATCCCGGCCGGGACCAAGCTGTCGTTCAACCTGATCTACGCCACCTCGCCGGATTACCTGGGGGAGATGGTCACCGACCTGGCCTCCCAGGCGGCCAAGGCCGGGATCCAGATCCACCTGCAGAGCAGCAACTTCAACTACATCGTCAACAACTACGACAACCCGATACCGAGCGGCAAGCCGAACATCAACAAGTGGGCGATGGAGGACTTCGGCGGGTACACCAACAACACCTACCCGACCCAGCTCAGCATCTTCAGCCCCGGCGTGCTGAACGAGGGCACCTACAACAACCCGACGGCGACCAGGCTGATCCACGCCTCGGTGAGCAGCGGGAACCCGACCGCGGTGAAGGCCGAGGCGTCGTTCTTGACCCAGGACCAGCCGAGCCTGTTCCAGCCGAACCCCGACTATGTCGTGGTGTGGAAGAAGACCCTGTCCGGTCCGCAGGCCTCGATCGCCAATCAGACCCAGTTCTGGCTCACCCCGGAGTTCTGGTACTTGACCAAGTAGGAAGCGCGGACGCTCATGCGCGCTGAGATTGCCGAGAGCATCATCGTCCTGGCCCCGCCCGCCGACGTGTACCAGGCCGTATCGGATCCGCGCCGGCTGGCGCGCTGGAGCCCGGAGTGCTTCGCCACGCTGGTCTGGTCGCGGCGCGGCGGCGTGCCCGCCCGGTTCGTCGGCTTCAACCGGCGCGGCCCGTGGATCTGGTTCACCACCTGCCGGGTGGTGACCGCGGAGCCCGGCCGGGAGTTCGCGTTTGACGTCACCACGTTCGGCATGCCGGTGTCCCGATGGAGCTATCAGGTCGCGGCGGTGAACGGCGGGACCGAGGTGACCGAGCGCTGGCTGGACCAACGCGGCGGGGGTGCGCACGTCCTCGGCCGGGTGTTCACCGGCAAGGTCGCCAACGCCCGGCCCGAGGCCAATCGCGAGGGCATCAGCACCACGCTGGCCCGCCTCAAGCGCGAGCTTGAGTCGGTACGCCGCTGAGTGGCATCTGATGCCCGGCTCGTTCTCCTGGCCGGCGCGGCGGCCGCCCTGGCCGGCGGCCGATCCTGAGTTCGCGCTGGATGCCCTAGGCCCGGGCGCCGCTCGCCGACCCGGGCGCGGGCACCCCGATCGGGCTGGGGTAGGGCAGCACCGTGGCGCAGGCCCGCGCGATCGGGGTCAGGACGGCCGTCAGCTCGGCCGCCGCAGCGGGCCCTAGACGAGCCCAGGGCCCCGCGGCGGCGGTGTCGGTGGCCTCCTCCACGCGGCGGTGGCCGTCCCGGCCCGCGTCGGTGAGCTCGCCCTCGGGGCTGACCCAGCCTCGCCGGACCAGCCGCGACCGCGCCTGATCCCACTGTTCGTCGGTCCAGCCCCGGATCGGCTGCAGATCCTCGCGCCGCAGCTCCAGGCCGCAGCGCAACACCAGCGCGCCACAGCCGTCCACGCCCGCCGCCACCAGTGCGGCGGTGTGCCCATCGCCGCGATGCTCGCGCAGCACCGTCGCCGCCTGCCACAGCCGGGCCAGCGGGTCATCGGGAACCGGCAGCGCGGCGTTGGCGGCGCCCAGTACCCGGCCCGCGCCGTCCAGTTCGCCGACCGCCCGGCCGAGCAGGTCCGCGGCCGCCACGACCTCGGCGGCCAGCCCGCCGAGCAGGCGGCGCAGCGCGGCGGCCGCCCCGGACAGCCGCAGCCGGAGCGCCTCGGCCGGCGTGATCAGCTCCCAGACCCCGGGGATCGCACGGGCCACCATCGCCGGGGCGAAGTTGAAGAACGAGGCGGTGACCACCGGCGCGCTGGCCACCCCCAGCGGCGCCGTCCGGCCTGCGAAGTACCCGCGCCAGAAGCCGCGCAGCCCGGCCTCCTCGAATGCCGCACGGGCTTGCGGGGTGAAGTACGACACCGCGTGTACCGGCTCGAACAGCGTCCACATCAAGCGGGCCGTGCCTGCCGTCTCATCCATCGTCGCTCCTCCGCCGGGCAGGCCCGCCGCCGGGCCTCACCCGATCAAGGTGGCATAGAGCAGGTAGCCGTTCAGCGTGGTGACGACCACCGCGATAGCGCCGGCCGCCGCGGTGGTGACGCGCCGGTTGACCAGCGCGCCCATGACGTCGGCCCGGCGGGTCAGCAGGACCAGCGGCACCAGCGCGAACGGAATGCCGAACGAGAGCACGACCTGCGAGATGACCAGGCTGCTGGTGACCGGCAGCCCGAGCGCCAGCACCAGCAACGCCGGCAGCATGGTGATCCCGCGGCGGACGAACAGCGGAATGCGCCGCCCGATGAAGCCCTGCATCACCACCTGCCCGGCGTACGTGCCGACGCTGGACGAGGACAGCCCGGAGGCCAGCAGCGCGACCGCGAACGCCAGGGCGGCGCCGCCGCCGACCAGCTGGCCGATGCCCGCGTGCGCGGCCTGGATCGACTCGACGTGCGGGGCGCCGCCCTGGCTGAACACCGACGCGGCTATGAACAGCATCGACAGGTTGATCAGGCCGGCGGCACCCAGCGCCACGAGCACGTCAAGCCGCTGGAAACGCAGCAGCTCGCGGCGTTCGTCGTCGTCGCGGCAGTGCACCCGGGACTTGGTCAGGGCCGAGTGCAGGTAGACCACGTGCGGCATCACGGTCGCGCCGATAATCGCGACCACGAGCAGCTGGCTGCCCGGGCCGGCGAAGTGCGGGATGAGCCCCGCCGCGATGCTGC